>Ga0207952_1000174_pt1 | contig 66045 bp, 71 predicted proteins | sample SubbioR12Aug_8Ca_FD_184831 | JGI IMG/M metagenome (GOLD analysis project Ga0207952, IMG submission 184831) | Serpentinite rock and fluid subsurface biosphere microbial communities from McLaughlin Reserve, California, USA - CR12Aug_8Ca (SPAdes) | ecosystem: Environmental > Terrestrial > Deep...
GGCCTGTTTCCATATTTCGGTGCCGGGAGAGAGAATCGGTCACGGGTCTTTTTCTGTTGAAAAATCCCGCGACCCCGCCTCGCGCCGTCGCGCTCCGGCCTTCGATTCTCTCGCCAAAATATAAAAACAGGCACGAGGCCTGTTTCCATATTTCGGTGCCGGGAGAGAGAATCGAACTCTCATGGATTGCTCCGCACGATTTTGAGTCGTGTGCGTCTACCAATTCCGCCATCCCGGCATGTGTTTCAAAATGTTGGGCGCGTTGTACGACCTATACGGTAACGCAAAAGTGTTAATAATTCAAATATTTTTGGCGTCGGGGAATGTGGTACAATGACGCCGTCAATGGACAACTACTACAACAATTCTATTTTTTGGATCGAGACGGAAAAGATAAAGCCGAATCCATTCCAGCCGCGCAAAGAATTCGATGAGCAGGCCCTGAATGACCTGGCTGAATCTATCCGCATGTACGGTATTCTTCAGCCGTTGGTGGTGACGCGCAAGGAAGTCATCAAAGAGGATGGGGGATTGGTCGCGGAGTATGAGCTCATTTCCGGCGAGCGCCGTCTCCGTGCGTCAAAGATCGCCGGTCTTGCACAGGTTCCGGTCCTTATCCGCAGTGCTGATGAGACCGACAAGATGAAACTTGAGCTCGCGATTATCGAGAACCTCCAGCGCGAGGATCTGAACCCTGTTGATCGTGCCCGCGCATTCAATCGCCTCATCGCCGAGTTCAAGTTCAAACACATTGATGTTGCCGAGCGGGTCGGGAAGAGCAGGGAATATGTGTCGAACAGTATGCGTATCCTCTCGCTTCCTCCGCACATGCTCGATGCATTGGTCCAGGGACACATCAGCGAGGGTCATACGCGCCCGTTGCTCATGTTGATCGAACGACCGCAGGAACAAGAGACCTTGTTCCGGGAGATACAGTTGAAGAGACTCAATGTTCGAGAGACCGAAAGTATCGCGCGGCGCATCGCGGTCGAGAGGGTCCGTAAAAAAGAACTCGTTGACCCGGAGATAGCGCGGATCGAAAAGACATTGGCCGAAACCCTGGGTACGCGTGTTCTCATCGAGCGACGGGAGAATGGCGGCAAGATCACGATCGATTTCTTCTCGAACGACGACCTCAAGACGCTCATCAATCTTCTGGATGCTCAGAATCGGGAACTTGTCGATTTCAATGAGGGTCCGAAGAGCGGTCCCGGCGACGGGGTCATTCCCGTGCAGAGTCCGCCGGAGGACCCCGATGGTCTCTACTCGATCCGTAATTTCAGCCTATAAAAAAACATCCCCGCAAGAAGCGGGGATGTTTTTGTTCTGGTTTGTCGTTGTTTATTTCGGTTGGTTGAGCTTGTGTGGGTTGTGGTTTGGGCAGGCTTTGTTGGAACAGCGCTCGGGGATTGTTTTTGTACCTTCCATCATCAGAGATTGGCACATGGGGCAGATGTTGCCGGTCGGCTTTGTTTTGATCGCGTTTTTGCACTTCGGATAGTTCGAGCACGAGTAGAATAATCCAAAACGTCCGCGTCGCTCGGTCATCATTCCTTCTTTGCAGACATTGCACTGAATGCCAGTCGAATTCTGTTTTTCGAGTTCAGCATCCTTTTTGATGTATTTGCACTTAGGATAGCGGTTGCAGGAAATGAACCGTCCAAATTTGCCGTCGCGTTCAACGAGTTTTCCGTCCTTGCATTCGGGGCATGCCTCGCCGGTCTCCCTCGGGCCTTCAAGGGCGACTCCCTCGATCGTTCGTGCGCCGGTACATTCGGGGAATTTCTTGCAGGAATAGAATTTGCCGCTCTTGGAGAGTTTGATGATCATCGGACCGCCGCATATAGGGCATTTCATATCGTCGGGTGCGTCGCCTAAGTTAGTAATCTTTTCCGCATCCTTTGCGCTCTTCTTGATATCTTTGGTGAATGGACCGTAGAAGTCCTTGAGGGTTTTCTCGTATTCACGGTTGCCTCCCGCGATGTCGTCGAGCTTGTCCTCCATCTCTGCGGTGAAAGTGTCGCTGATGTAATCGCTGAAGTTGTTTTCGAGGAAGCTCGAGACCACATCGCCGGTGTCGGTCGGTTTGAGCGAGCGCCCGACCTTCTCAGTGTACCCGCGGTCCTCGAGCGTTTTGATGATCGATGCGTAGGTTGAGGGGCGTCCGATACCGCGCTTTTCAAGTTCTTTGACGAGACCCGCCTCAGTGTAGCGTCCCGGTGGTTCGGTCTGTTTCTCCTCGGTTTTGAGTTCGACCAGCGTGAGAGGTTCATCTATGGACACTTTCGGCAATTCGACATCCTCGCCCTTGGCGTCCGGGTCTGCTTTAAGCCAGCCGGGGAACAGGGTCCGGCTTCCATTCGCGCTGAAATCGGGAATCGTCCTGTCGGCGATGTTCGCAACGATCTTGGTACGCATGATCTTGGCGTTCGCCATCTGAGATGCGACGGTGCGCTGCCAGATGAGTTCGTAGAGTTTTTTCTGTTCGGGATTCGCTCCCGCGCTTTCTTTTGATATGTCTGACGGACGGATCGCTTCGTGCGCCTCCTGTGCATTCTTGCTTTTGGTCGTGTACTGGCGTGTTTCGAGGAATTCTTTGCCGTACTTTGTCAGAATGACATTCTGCGCTTGGCTGATCGCAAGCGAGCTTAGGGTGGTACTGTCGGTGCGCATGTAGGTGATGAGACCGGCTTCATAGAGGCGTTGAGCGATCATCATCGTTCGCGATGGCGAGAAACCAAGGCGAGAGCTCGCGGTCTGTTGCAGGGTCGAGGTGGTGAACGGAGCTTTCGGTGTGCGAGTCGTTTCCGACTCTTCTATATCAAAAACCTTCCATGTCCCGGCATTACCAAGGGCGAGGATGTGGTCGACTTCTTTTTTCTCGGTCGGTTCTTTGGCGCAGGTAAGGGGGAGTGCAATCGCGGCTTTCGTTTTCGTGTCGGCCGTGATGACCCAGTAGGTGATTGGTTTGAAGGCTCGGATTTCGCGTTCGCGTTCCATGATGATGCGCAGTGCCGGCGACTGAACGCGTCCAGCCGAGAGCCCATAACGCACCTTCTTCCAGATAAGTCCGGACAGATCGTAGCCGACGAGGCGATCGAGAACACGTCGAGCCTCCTGGGCCTTGCGCAGGTTCTGGTCGATTGGCCGCGGATGGCTGAGGGCTTCGGTTATCGCATCCTTGGTGATTTCGTGATACACGACGCGGTGCGGCTTTACCTTCGTATCTTTCTTGATGAGTTCTGCAATGTGCCAGGCTATCGCTTCGCCTTCACGGTCGGGGTCGGTCGCGAGGAGTATTTCTTTGGCTTTTGAGGCGAGGGTCCGGAGTTCAGCGACGACCTTTTCCTTGCCTTTCGATATCTCGTAGTGGGGAACAAAGCCGGCTTCGACATCGACAGCTTTCTTGTTGCTGGATGGCAGATCACGGACATGTCCGACAGACGCTTTCACTTCGTAGGCACCGTCCAGATACTTAGAAATGGTCTTTGCTTTTGCCGGTGACTCGACAATAAGTAGTTTCATTAGGCGTAAGTATTACACGTATTCAAAAAATTTGGCAAATGTGAATAGAAAAAAGAAAAATAAAACGCGCCGGGGATCGTGATCCTTTCGGCGCGCCGGCAGGCACTTCGATGTGCACGAGCTTCGTGATAGCGAAGCGGATGCGCACCTATCGTACGACGAATTTATCTGTTCCGTACGTTGGACCCTGCCTACATTCGTGAAGGCGGGTCACTCGAAGTGGTTGCTGATGACCGCGGTGTAATCCTCCGGCGTGATGAACGCTGAATTATCGTGGAGGAAGAGCTCGTTCTGCCCGATCCGTGCCAGAAGGGCGAAGGCCATCTTTCGCTGATTTGCGTTGTTGGATTGGGTCCAGGCGATGATGGCGTATAGGCCCAGACAGATGCCGGACGGCCCGACGTGTTCTGCGATTGATTTTGCGCGAGGCAGGTCGCGTTTGGCGATCGTCATGATGAGATCGACGCCTTTTTCGGCGCGGTGGTTGCGTTCATCTCGGAAGTAGCGCGGTCGTTTTGTTTTCATAGAGAGCGAGATCTGGTGATTGAGATTACTTAGTTTTAGCGTTTCGTCAATAAAAAAACCGCCCGAGGATAGCACAGGCGGTTTCTTGCTACAGTCTCTTCTGTTCGACGGGGACCCTGACGAAGGTGCCGTTCTTGAGGAGCCAACTTTCCTCGACTGTGCGGTAGTGCAGAAGTACGGAGTAGTAGGAGTGGAAATGTTCGTCGCGAGAGGCGTCGTCCCGTAGAACTACCCACTCTATCCGTTTGAGTGCGGCGAGGAGCGCCTGTTCGGCGACGTACTTCAGTTCGGCCTTAAGGGTGTCGCGCCCGGACCTTTTTTGATAGGACTGGTAGAGACCCGTGACCCTGGCGGCGGCAACGCGGATGCGTGTTGTCCCACTCGCGAGACCTCCCACATTCGTTCGCAGGGAGAGTTTCTGATCCTCGATAAGAGAGAGGAGTTCTCGGAGCGCTCGACGAAGGTCTTGATCCGCGATCGATATGCCGTTCATGGTCGATCGGATATCTTTCGTGCTTGCCGCAGTGCGCGCGAGCGCGGGGTTCGGGAGAAGCGCCAGGTTTGTAAAGCTCATCGAGGGATGGAAGACGACAGGGGTATCTTGGGCAATGAGGTTAGAGCAGAGGATGAGGGTGAAGAGAGCAATCGTTTTCATTGAACCGTTCGTTCCTTTCTAGGGATACTCTACTCTCTTTTTTTTGAGAGACAAGGATCAGTCGGTCCGGCGGATGACCCCGCCATTTTCTTTGATGTGACCCTTGATCTCGAGGAGCGAAAGGAGGGCATTGAGTTCATGTACGGGTTTTTTGATGAACTCCGCGATATCTTCACGGGGAAGAGGGTTCACGACGAGTTTCAGGAGCGTCATCTCTTCAGGAGAGCAGTCGCTATAGTCTCGTTCTCTACGCGCATCATGTTCGATATGAAGCGCTTCGAGGATGTCGGTCGCCGAGCCGATCGGAGTCGCACCGAGGCGCAGGAGCATATGAGGACCCTCGGAACTTTTTGAGAAAATGGAGCCGGGAACGGCAAGAACATCTCGGTTGTATTCGGTCGCGAGTTTCGAGGTGATGAGCGTACCCGACCTTTGTTCGGCTTCTATCACAAGGATCGCGTGTGATATGCCGGCCATGATGCGGTTGCGGCGAGGGAAGCTCCAGGTTGTCGCTCTGAAGGTCGGTTCGAACTCCGACAGGAGCATTCCTCCAGCGCGGACAATCTCATCTGCAAGTGCGCGGTGGGACGAAGGATAGAGGACCGCATTGTTGAGGCCGGAGCCGGGTACGGCTATCGTGGGTAGGCCGTGCGCGAGCGCGGCGCGGTGAGCTATCGAATCGATCCCGAGGGCAAGTCCTGAAACGATGCAGACAGGATGGCCCGCGAGTCCAGCAACAAGCGTCTGGCAGGCTTCTTTGCCGTAGTTCGAATATTTTCGCGAACCGACGATGGCGAGAAATTTCAACTCGTTCCAGCGGGGGGCAGTCCCGCGATAGAAGAGCTGTTGAGGAGGGTCGGGTATCTCGCGCAGAAGCGGCGGCCAATGAGAGGGATCAAGTGCTGTGGGTGAAGCGTGCATCGTATCGATTTTATCATGCCGGCAGGTCGCTCGTTCAGGCCTCTATCCGGCAACTTTTTTTTATTTCAGATTCCTTATATACTAGGCTGACATATGTTGGACATCAAATTCATTCGAGAGAATAAGGATATCGTTCAGGCCGGGGCAAAGAAGAAACATCTTGATTTTGATATCGAAAAACTCCTTGCTGCGGATGATAAACGGCGCGAATTTCTCCAGATCATCGAGAAGAAGCGCGCCGAGCAGAACGCGGTGAGCGATAGGGTGGCTAAGGCAGACCCCACCTCGCGCGCGGCACTTATCGCAGAGATGAAGCTTGTCAAAGAGTCCATGCAGAAGGAGGAGGAGAAGCTCAAGGAGGTCATGAAAGAGTGGCAGGCGTTGATGCTTCAGGTTCCGAACATTCCCGATATGTCGGTGCCGGAAGGAGCGGGCGATGAAGAGAACGTCGAGGTTCGCAAGTGGGGTTCGACGACGCGCATCCCGTTCAAGTCGAAGAGCCACATCGAGCTCGTCGAGTCGCTCGATCTTGCCGATTTTGAGAAGGGGGCCGAGGTTGCCGGATTCCGCGGATATTTTTTGAAGAATGACCTCGTATCTTTGAATTTCGCGCTGTGGCAGTTCGTATTCGATCTTTTTGTCAATAAGAAAGGGTTCAGGCCGATGATGGTCCCCTCACTTGTCCGCAAGGAAACTCTCTTTGGTACGGGCTACCTTCCGCAGGGCAAAGAAGATCTCTACGTGACCCAGGATGAGGATTATCTTGCCGGCACTGGCGAGGTGGGCGCGATGGCGTACTTCATGGACAAGGTCCTCGATCCGAAACAGCTGCCGATAAAGATCCTGGCCTTCTCGCCGTGTTTCCGCCGAGAGGCAGGAAGTCATGGCAAGGATACGAAGGGACTGATGCGCGTCCATGAATTCTTCAAGTTCGAACAAATCGTCATTACCGAGGCGAGTCACGAAACCTCCGTTCGTTTCCATGAAGAGTTGACCCAGAATGCCGAGGATCTTTTGCAGGCGCTCAATATTCCGTACCACGTTGTCGTTAATTGCGGCGGCGATCTCGGGCTCGGGCAGGTGAAGAAGTACGATATCGAGGCATGGGTCCCGTCAGAGGGGAAATATCGCGAGACGCACTCGTCGTCGTATTTCCACGATTTTCAGACCCGCCGATTGAACATCCGATACAAAGACGCGGAAGGAAAGATGCGTTTCGCTCATTCGCTCAACAACACCGCGATGGCTGGTCCACGGTTCCTCATTTCACTCATTGAGAATTTTCAGACGCCCGACGGGAAGATCATGGTACCCGATGCGCTTCAGCCGTACCTCGGCAAGAAGATTATCGGCTAAGTACTACAGTCTTCTATGCGCCCCCGTCCACCTCGTCGCAAAATATCGCTCGGCAATCGGCGCAGACGGCGCGTCTTTTCTCGTGTCGCGATCCTGTCCGTCGCGGCGGCACTTGTTGTCGGTGTGTGTTCATGGCTTGCATATCGACCGCAGTTCCAGGTGACCGAGGTTGTCGTTACCGGCACGAAGCTTCTGGATGCTTCAAAACCGGAATCTGTCGCTCTGCGGGCCCTGAAGGGTACATGGGCATTCCTTATTCCTCGTTCAAATGTCGCGCTCGTGTCGCGCGATTCGATAGAGGAAGATATTAAGACTCGTTTTCCGATCGTCGCGTCTGTCGACGTCGAGACCAGAGGTCTTCGCTCGCTCGTTGTGACCATTAATGAACGGAGCCCTGATTTTTTGTGGTGCCGCGGAGCCTCTTCTGATAGCGAGTGTTATGCCGTAGACAACCAGGGGCTCGTGTTCACGCGCGTTGATGCGGCAGAGTATCCGGCACATACCCGCTTCTATGGATTTTTTGTCGACACCTTGAGTCCGATAGGGCAGAGATATCTTCTTCCTGATGATTTTGAGGAGCTGCACACATTCTTGGGCGCGCTCAAGGTTGTTGATCTCGAGGCAAAGAGTGTTACCCGTTCGGATGAAGGGAAGTTCAGGATCGCTTTGCGCCGAGGTTCGGAGATCATTGTCGATACCGACACCGATCTCTCGCGCGCTCTCGCTAATATCAGTTCGCTCCTAAGCGACCAGGAGCTCCGGGAATTGTTCGGGAAGACGCCGCTGCCGTTCGAATACATCGATCTTCGTCTCGATAGCAAGGTTTTCTATAAGAGACTATAAGGGCGGATACAGACGCTCCGGCATCCCGAATAATCCTTTGGGGCCACATAATTGACGGGGTATAATAACGGCATGTCATATGCCGGGCTCCCATTTCTCTATATCATGTGGCACTACACGCGGGGGATCCAGGAGTATTTGAATGTCTGGACCAACGTCGTCTGGTTCCTATACAATTTTTTTTCGATACCGCTTCTTGCTCGTACGCTCATCGCTCCGTGGAGAAGGCTCGATGAACACAAGCGCGTCGGACTGAACCTTGAGGCGCTTTTCGAAAAAATCCTGATTAACGGCGTCGTGCGCGTCATCGGCATCTTTTTGAGGACTTTTGTCATCCTTTCTGGATTCATGGCCATCCTCCTCGCGCTGATCCTCGGTTTCGTCTTTTTTGTGGTGTGGGTCCTGATGCCGGTCGCCGTGCCGGCGCTTGTCATCGGGGGTCTGTGGCTCATCATCTTGTGATCGTCATGCGTATCAGCGAACTCCAACAGCAGATCGGTATCTTCAAACCAGCGCTCATTCTGGACCAGGCTTTTCCGCGGAAGCTCCGGTGGAAGATCAACTCGATATTCAAGATGATCGTGATTGCTCTCGGTGCGCTCTCGGGTATCGTGCTGGCGATCAATTTTTTCGGTCATACGTACCCGGATTCGGCGGGACTTGTCGCGGCTGCTATCCCTTCTTTTGTTCAGGATCTGATATTCGGACTCTTTTTGATCGCGACGGCGGGGAAGCTCGTCGTTCTCGCGTTCGACGCGTTCTTTTTCTCGCACTACTTCCGCGGAGCCGAAGCAGTACTTGCGGAAAGTTTCTCCGATGCAAGCGCGCAGACAGTGACCTACGAGCTTGCCTCGATACTATTTTCGACGGGGCCAAACGACGTGACCAAGGACTTCATCATTTCTCGCTACGGGTCGCGCGCGCTCATGCGCTGTGATATCACTCCGGATGACGTCAGGGATTTTTTCGAGCATCGGCAGGGTGCTGTTCCGGCAGACGTAGTCGAAGTGAAGAGCGAGAACGGTCGGTATGGCGTACGAGAGTACATTCACGGGATACTTGCTGCCGACGCTGATTTCACCGAGTTTATCGCTGCACAGGAGGTTCAGGAGCATGAACTCGTTGCCGCTGCAGAGTGGATGGTCAAACTCGAACGGATAGCTATGTATCGCCGGCGGTTCTGGTCGCGCGATTCCCTCGGGCGTATCCCGGGTATCGGCAAGGATTGGGCCTATGGCGGAGCGTATGTTCTCGAGCGCTATAGCCACGAACTTTCATCTCGACGGAGCTTTGCCTCGATGGGGATGTTGTCGGGGTACGGCACGACGGAAGTCGATGCTATTGAAGCTATTCTCGCTCGGGCCAAAGAGGCTAACGCGATTATCATCGGAGACTACACTGCGGGGAAGATGGATATTCTCGCCCAGCTTGCGAAACGCATCATGGAAGGCAGGGTTCTTCCGCCGCTCGAAGGCAAACGAATGCTCGTGCTCGATGTCGATATGCTCATCGCGTCAAAGAAGGATAAAGCTGTCTTTGAGGCCGAGATGATGCGTCTCATGAGCGATGCCATCGGTTCGGGAAATATCATCCTCATCTTCGATAATTTTCCGGCATTCCTTCGAAGTGCCGACAAGATCGGGTCGGATATCGTAAGTCTTCTCGATCCGTACCTTGCATCGTCGAATCTCCAAATCATCGCCCTGTCGGACAGCGATAGTTTCCACCAGTTGATTGAGGGCAATGCCATTCTGATGCAGAGGTTCGAGAAGGTCATGGTGGAGTCGACGAGCGAGGATGCGACGATCTCCATTCTTGAAGACCTCGTGCTTCGGTACGAAGGAGAGCGCGGTGTGTTCTTTACCTACCAAGCGGTGCGGGAGATCGCCGAAAGCGCCGAGCGATATTTTTCGGAGGGAGTGATGCCTGACAAAGCTATCGACCTTCTGACCGAGATCGTGCCGCGTGTGGTGCAGTCCGGCCGCAAGACCATCGTCAAGGCGGACGTTCTCTCGTTGGTCCAGGAAAAGACGGGTATTGTCGTCGGAGGACTTTCATCGGATGAGCGCGATAAACTTCTTCATCTCGAGGACCTTCTCCATACGCGTATCGTGGGTCAGGACGAAGCGGTCAAAGCGATCGCCAATTCGATGCGCCGCGCGCGCGCGGGTATCGGCAGTGCCAATCGGCCGATGGGCTCGTTCCTTTTCTTGGGCCCCACCGGTGTTGGTAAGACCGAGACGACCAAGGCCCTTGCTCACGCGTTTTTCAAGGACGAGAAGGCCATCACCCGTATCGATATGTCGGAGTACACGACTCCCGACGCGCTCGACCGTCTGATCGGCTCGTTCTCTCACGGCAAGGTCGGCGTTCTTTCCTCAAAGTTGCGTGAACGACCCTATGGCGTGCTCCTTCTCGATGAGTTCGAAAAATCCACCAAGCAGGTCATGGACCTCTTTTTGCAGGTCTTGGACGAAGGGTTTTTCTCGGATATGTCCGGCAAGCGCGTGAATTGCCGCAATCTCATCATCATCGCGACGTCAAATGCCGGGAGCGATACGATATTTAAGATTATGCAGGAGGGGAAGGACCTGGCCGCGAGCCACGACGTCATCGTGGACGATATCATCAGCCGTGGTATCTTCCGTCCCGAATTCCTGAACCGTTTTGACGGGGTCATCGTCTTTCACCCGTTGAATGAGAGCCATCTGCGCGATGTCGCTAAGATCATGCTCGAACGCCTGAAGAAGAGGCTCGCCGAAAAGAACATGCAGCTTGTTGTGAATGACGCCCTTGTCGGGTATCTTATGAAGTTCGGGGTTGATCCCAAATTCGGCGGGCGTCCGATGAATCGAGCGATCCAAGAGAAGATAGAGGAGCTCATCGCGCGGCGCATCATCCAGGGAGAGTTGAAGCCGGGTTCGAAGATCGAATTCACAGAACAGGATTTTTCTACCATCGCGTGAACGACGAACGATACAAAACACTAGGTCGGTATCTGGGGTGGGGGGTGCTCGCACTTCTCATCGGTGTTGCTGTGCCTGCAACGCTCGTCGGTGCGGGTAAGTTCGTGTCCATCGTGCTCGAGGACAGCATGCAGGTCGCCGCGGTGTCATCCTCGAAGTCAAAGAAAAAAGTGGACCCGTATCCCTATGTTCCCGAGACGGCCTCGGGAGACAGTCGTCTATTGACCCAGCGCGTGCTGAAGACCATCCATGAAGGTTTGCCACGCAAAGCGACGCTTTCCGTCCAGGGTGACGCGTTCGCGGTCATCGATCTGCAGAGTGGCGAGGTCATCGTCGAGAAGAATCCGACGAAGGTCCTTTCGATTGCGTCCCTCACCAAGATGGTGACCGCGTTGGTCGCTCTCGATGTCTACAAGCCTGATCAAGTGTTGAAGGTTCCGGAGTATGCCACAAAGGTGACCGGTACGGTCGGAGGGCTCAAGACGGGAGAGAAAGTCCGCGTCGTCGATCTTTTGCATGCGCTCCTCATGCAGTCTGGTAACGACGCAGCCGAGACGCTCGCAGCCGGCATTGGCCGTTCGACGTTCGTTACAAAGATGAATGAGAAGGTCCGTTTCCTTGGCGCGGATGCAACGACCTTCGTCGACCCGACCGGACTTTCAGCGCTCAATGTCTCGACCGCGAATGACCTCTTTAAAATAGCCCAGCACACGTTCAACGATCATCGCGAGATCATCAATATCACGAAGACCAAGATGTACCGTACCAAGGGCCATACCTGGGTCAATCCGACCAAGTTCTTGGCACTCGATAACTACCTCGGTGGCAAGACCGGATATACATCGGAGGCTGGGCGCACCGCGGTCTCTATCTTTGAGATCGAGCCGTCGCCCCTACATCGCCGGACTTTGGCTATCGTCCTTTTGAAGTCGGAGGCGCGGGAGAAGGATGTGTTGGCTATTCTCGAATACTTGAAGAAGGATTCTCGGCTCTTGAGCCGGGTTGGCGGAAATTTGGGCTCAACCTCGTTCTAAATGACGTTTTGTGAGCGTCTGTGGTAGAGTCTTTTCGTGATTAAAGGATTTTGGGAACAATTGAATAAGCCGATCATGGTTTTGGCGCCGATGGCGAATGTCACCGATGCGGCCTTTCGGCGTATCATCGCCAAGTACGGTAAGCCGGATGTAACCTGGACCGAGTTCGTCTCGGCAGATGGTTTGATGCTCGCGCATGAGAAGGGCAGAGCGAGCCTCATGAGAGACCTCGTCTACTCCGAGGCCGAGCGCCCCATCGTAGCGCAATTTTTCACCTCGGTACCGGCAATGATGGAGAAGGTGGCGAGGCTCGCGGTCGAGCTCGGTTTCGATGGTGTGGACATCAACATGGGCTGTCCCGACAAAAGTGTCGAGAAGCAAAAGGCCGGAGCGGCGCTGATGAAGGACCCTGCATTGGCGCAGGAGATCATTGCGGCCGCTCGTTGCGGCGCAGAATCCTCCGCGCGGAAGATACCGGTCTCGGTGAAGACCCGCATCGGGTACAACAAGAATCAGCTTGAGACTTGGATACCTGCGCTTCTCGAAGCGCGACCGGCTGCTATTACGCTTCATACGCGGACACGCAAGGAGATGTCTCTCGTCCCGGCGCGCTGGGAGCATGTTCGCGAGGCGGTCGCTCTGCGCGATGGTATGAAAAGCGAGACCCTTATACTAGGGAATGGCGATGTGCTCGACTGTGCCGATGCCCGTGCAAAGGCCAAGGAGACCGGCGCTGACGGCGTGATGCTCGGGCGCGCGATCTTCGGGAACCCGTGGCTTTTCTCGGAGAAGATACCGACACCCCGCGAGCGCCTGGAGGTCCTCGTCGAACATACGAAGCTTTTTGAGGAGCTTCTCGGCGATGTGAAGAATTTTGCCATCATGAAGAAGCACTACAAGGCCTATGTCTCTGGTTGGGACGGCGCCAAGGAGCTGCGGATGCGCCTCATGGAAACAGAGAATGCGCAGAATGTCGAAAGTATCGTCCGCGAGTACCTCAAAAGTTCATAACGGCGGTTCAACAAGGGCGTGTTGACGCGTTCGTGAGGTTTGGATACTATTCATTCGGATGCAGTACTTCCGCCGTCGTGTGACAGTGGAAGTTTCCACAACAACATGCAGAGAAGAAAGGTTCCTATGAACGATCCCACCACGAACAACACCTTCGCCATCAACGTGAATATCGCCGCGCATCTCCTCGCCGCCAACGCCGCCTGACGAAGGCCCATCCCCAGGATCTCATGTATCCATCAAACTTCCTGTAGTGTCCTCAAGCGGAAGCACGTGACCATAATTCTGGCCCACCAGACCCCACACGTGCTTCCGCTTTTTCTTTTTTTTGACTATGGTAAAATCTCTCCAGGTGTAAACGTCAAATGCTCCCGCTTCCGACTTCTTGGCAACACCTAGAAAGGAGCGTGATCCTGTCTAGGCGACCCTACTTGGGTCGCCTCTTTTTATCTCCGAATTGACCGTGAGCGGTCTTTTGGGGTCTTGTGCGTTAATCACTTCAATCGCGGTGCATAAGCGCTATACTTGGATGTAGTTGAAGTTTGGAGCCGGCACCTTAACGTCGCGTTCGATCAAAAAATTATCCTATCCAAGGAGGGATACTCGAATATTGTGGAACCCGAGTGCACTACCCCCATCCACCCACCTCTCAACGCGTCGGCAATATCGGCTCACTGCGACACACAGAAGCTAGCGTTTGCTTCTGTGTGTTTTCCTTTATGGCCCAACGGGTACGGGCGCCCACATGCGCATTTTCTGATATAATCTCGCCATGTCAGAGAGCGCACTCTATCGCAAGTATCGGCCGAAACAATTCGCCGATGTCATCGGGCAGGACCACGTGGTCAACGTCCTCGAGGGTTCGATCAAGACCGGGCGCATTTCGCATGCTTATCTTTTTGCCGGTTCTCGCGGGACGGGGAAGACTTCGGTCGCGCGGATATTCGCGTCCGAGATCGGGGCGAGCGGAAATGATATCTATGAGATCGACGCCGCCTCGAACCGCGGTATCGACGATGTGCGTGAACTGCGCGAGGGTGTGAATGTCCTGCCGTTCGAGTCGCCCTACAAGGTCTACATTGTCGATGAGGCACATATGCTTACCAAGGAGGCTTTCAATGCGCTCCTGAAGACTTTGGAAGAACCGCCGAAGCATGTGATTTTCATTCTAGCGACGACCGAGACGGAAAAATTGCCGGAAACGATTGTTTCGCGCTGCCAGACCTTTTCATTCAAGCGGCCAAATCGGGAGACCCTTCGCGAGATGGCTCTCGCTGTCGCCAAGAAGGAGGGTTTCAAGCTCGAGGCCGCCGCCGCTGAACTCGTGGCTATCCTTGGCGATGGGTCATTCCGGGATACGCATGGCATCCTGCAAAAGGTCATCTCCGGCTCGAAGGACAAGACGGTTTCCCGCGAGGAGGTGGAGCTCGTGACCGGTGCGCCGAAGGCCGAAATCGTTCGTTCTGTTGTCGAGGCGGTAGCGGCAAAGAACGCGGAGCAGGGGCTCACGGCCATCCGCGCGGCAGGCGAGGGAAATGTGGATATGAAGGTCCTGGGCAAACTTATACTTGAACGGCTGCGTCTCATCCTCCTGGTTCGGTACGCGCCACATTTGGAGACCTCGATCAAGGAAGAGGTGGGAGAGGATGACTGGATGCTCGTGAAGGAGCTTTCCGGCAAGAAGGGGCAAGCCATCAATTCGGCGACCCTGTTGGAGTTCCTGAACGCGTTCGACTATCTCGGCCGGACCGCCGTTCCGTCGCTTCCATTGGAACTTGCGATAATCAAGATAGCGGGCGGTGAAGGGAAGTAGCCTTTGTTTTGATAAGGGATTTGTTGTAGGTTATAGGCTCGGTCATATATTTGGGGGATCGTCTAACGGTAGGACAGCGCCCTTTGGAGGCGTTTATCGGGGTTCGAATCCCTGTCCCCCAGCCAACACATTACAATCCGAGTGTCAAGGGTACCTAGCATGCTAGGGCGACTGATACACTTCGCTTCTATAGCGACAATATTATGGAACTACTACTTGCAAAAATCTCCAATAATTATGGATTGCACCTTAGTTTTGTAGAAAGGGTGACAAAAGGATTTTTAAGTGAGAACTATATTCTGTCCGATGGAGAAAAAAGATATTTCTTGAAGAAGTATCGTTTTAATTCTGATGAAAGAGTTAGAGAAGTGCATTTAGTGAAAAAGTATTTTGCTGATGGGGGTATACCCGTGATTTCTCCTATTTCGGATAAGGAAGGCAATACCTTCTTTCTATTCGAAAATGGATATTTTTCTCTGTTTCCATTTATTTCAGATAAACAACTTGAGAGAGGTTCGCTTACTGAAAAGGCAGTTGTGTCTCTCGGGCACGTGCTCGGCAAAATCCATGTTTTAGGAAAAGATTCAAAGTTAACAATCAAAGAAAGATTTAAACCTTGGGATAAAGAGAATGCATTGGAGAAAATCAAAACAATCGAATCAGTAATCAAAGACAAATCTACGCCTGACGAATTTGATAAGATGGCACTGGAAAGTATTGATTTAAAAAGAAAGCTAATATTATCAAGCGGGGTCCGTCACGAAGACTTACACTTACCAAGTGACCATCTTATTCATGGAGACTATCTCGATCACAACGTTTTCTTTGGCGTTAATGATGATGTTTCCTATGTGTTCGACTTCGAAAAGACAGACTATTCCCCGAGGACGTATGAGTTATTTAGATCTCTCACGTATAGTTTTTTAAATGGAACTGTTTTAGGTGAGGATATTACACGGGCAAAGTTATACTTAGAGTCATACTTGAAGATTTATCCAACTTCTAAAGATGAGCTTTCAAGAGGGTTAAGATTATTTTATTTAAAATCAATTCATGGGGTGTGGGTTGAGAGCGAACATTACCTAAAAGAGAATGCTCGTGTCGACGAATTTCTTTCAAACGATTTGCAAAGAATTAAATACCTATCGGTAAATTATGAGTACCTCGAGGATAATTTACTGAGATGACCTCTCTAAGATTCGAACCGAGAATTAACTATATTTTAAGCTACGGCACTAGGGCGACCGAGACGCGTTCGAGAATTAGTGCCTCAGCCAACACATTACAATCCGAGTGTCAAGGGTACCGTGAGTATATAAAAGATGATCTTTCGTGGGACGCAGAACGTGGCTTCCATTGGTTCACGAGAGGCGGAAAGAAAATCCCTATGTTTTTCACCTCCATGCTCAGCGGTCAAAGGTCGCTCGATCGTTGGTCGTATGGCATATAGGGCAGGCTGTAAAAAATTAGCATGATTCTTCCCCCGGAACTTACCCCAACTGAGACGTTTCCGATTTCACTCGCTGACGGCACGGTGGCAACACTCCCTGTGTGTCATCCGATATTCACACTCTGGAATGGTGAACCAGTGTCTTTTGATTACGGCAAGAAGCCGATTTTGGATTACAAAGGTGAGGCGTGTTTTGCGGAGTTGGTCATCCTTCGGATACTAATTGAAAACGGATGGGATGGGGTTTGGGTTGAAACATACGGCGGGACTCACTATTTACGATCTATGCCCGATAGTTGGACGGTAAGGTCGGGTCACGTGACCATTCCGGAAGATAAAGAGGCTATTTTGAAGAAGATATGGGAGAGCGCAAAGACGTCCGCTTGTTTTGATGTCTTTGCGTGGAAAGGTGAAGAGATTTTACTCTGTGAAGCGAAGCGTACGGGAAAAGATAAACTTACCGATGCCCAGGTTCGGTTTATCAAAGGAGCGCTTGAAAGTGGTGTTGCTCCGGAGTCGCTTCTCATTGTGGAATGGACGGCGGTATAATGTAAGAAGAAAGGTCGAATGATACACATAGTGATAAAATTTAAGGCATGCATCCATTAAATCTAAAAGTAATATGGGTTGGTTTGGTGTCCGGTTTCGTTGGCAACGGTATTCTAGGGGCTTTATTTTCGTTGCCACTTATTAATGCGATTCTGTACAACCCAAACATTCAAAGTGAGTTATTTATCCAGGTGACTCCAACGAGAGATATTCCCACCTCCGTTATTGGTTTGATTGTTCTTAGTATTATCCCAACTTACCTTTTTATAACTCTTGTTCGGTCGATACCTGGCAAAAATTGGTTTTACAAGGGAATATTCTGGGGCTTTTCAATATGGGGCATGTTCTGGGTAATGCAGGAGTGGTTTATTTACCACACTCTGTTACGCGAACCCTTCATACTTAATCTCTTAGAATTGACACTCCTGCTCATAGGATCGCTCGCGCAAGGCCTTTTGATCGCATGGTTTTATAAGAAAGAATTAACTTAGAAGTAGAAGCCTGTGAAAAACAAGCCCCCAGCGGGGCTTGTTTTGTAAATGGGGTCAACGGCGTCAACCGATCCCTATATTCCAGAGTAGTGTCGCATTTGTCGTATTTACAAGCAGACTGAGATGTCTCAATTTGTTACACTGAAAGTACCCAAAGAACCCTTACAAGGTCTCAAGGTGTGGGGTTCACAACCGAGTCAGTCAGCCGCCATATGCTAAGTCAGGAGACTGACACGCATAGGCATCTATTCCGAAAATAGCATACCTGCTGAGAGCAGTATTCAAGACAAAAAAGTCGCCCCGAAATGGGCGACTTTTTTGTTACTCCGTCGTTACCCCTAGGGGGTATAATAGAAAAATGAAAGCTGACATTGAAAAGAAAGTTATTCGTCGTGTGCAAATCGCACAAGGTCAAATGAAGGGGTCGGTCCACACGATTGGGGGTGAAAAGCTGTAGACGAAATTCTCAAAGTCTACAAATTGGCATAAAAGAAAAAATAATATGGAACACAACCACTTACATCATCGCGAACACGCTGAAGACCATGACAAACACGCTGGGCACCATACGGCTGATTTTCTGAAAAAGTTCTGGATTTCACTTGTTGTTACTATACCCATCTTCTTCTATTCGGAGATGGCGAAGGAGGTTTTCAATATCCGTGGGCCTGAATTTGTCGGTTGGCAGTATTTTCTTCTGATCCTAGGGTCAGTTATTTATTTTTACTGCGGTCGGGTGTTTCTCCGGAGTGCATATCGAGAATTAAAAGCGCGACTACCTGGAATGATGACACTCATCGCCATTGCCGTTACTGCCGCATATGCCTACAGTGTTTTCTCGATACTTTCGGGCGGGGTGCACGATCTGATGTTTGAGCTCGCCTCGTTAATTTCGATCATGCTTCTTGGCCATTGGATCGAGATGAAGTCTGTTACCGGTGCACAAGGGGCACTCAAAGAACTCTCGAAGCTTTTGCCAGATGTCGCTGAAGTTATTCGTGGTAATAAAACTGAAACCATAACACTTTCGGCACTTACAGTTGGCGACGTTGTTTTGATAAAGCCCGGCTCCAAGATTCCAGCTGACGGAAAAGTCACCGAGGGTCAGTCAAACGTTAATGAGTCTATTCTGACAGGAGAATCGAAGCCTGTTCATAAAGATGTTGGAAGTAATGTTATTGCGGGATCAATTAATGGTGAAGGCAGTCTCAAAGTAGAAATAAGCACCATTGGGGAAAAAACATTTCTTGCTGGAGTAATGCGGCTAGTGAGAGATGCACAAGCTTCAAAATCACGATTGCAAATACTTTCAGATAGAGCAGCTTTTTATTTAACTATTGTTGCTATTGTTGGTGGCGGTATCACGTTTATCGCATGGCTAGTTGTGGGAGCGGGACCAATAACTGCGGTGGAACGTCTAGTCGCGGTCCTTGTCATTACATGTCCGCATGCTCTCGGGTTGGCTGTGCCATTAGTTGCAGCGATCTCGACCACCATGGCGGCACGAAACGGATTGCTTATTCGTGAGCGTATTGCGCTCGAAGGTGCACGCAAGATTGATACGGTACTATTTGATAAAACAGGAACCCTAACCAAAGGAGAATTCGGGGTGGTGTCTGTTACTTCTGATGAAGTTCTTGCGCTTGCCGCCGCCGTTGAAACTCACTCTGAACATCCAATCGGCAAAGCAATACTGAAAGAAGCTCAAAAGAGAAAGCTTGTGATTGGTGAAATGCGTGATTTTAAGACCATTGCTGGTACGGGAGCAGAAGCTAAAGTAGACGGTGTGATTATCTTTGTTGGTCATCGAGGGGGAAAAGATATTGTTGTTGAAGAGGGCGGAAAACAAATCGGTACAGTAGTGGTCGCAGATGTCATTCGTTCGGAAGCCAAAGAAGCAGTGGCGAAACTTAAACAGGCCGGTATTTCTGTTTCCATGATTACAGGTGATTCTGAAGAAGTGGCAAGAGAGGTTGCGGATGAACTTGGTATCGAAGAATACTTTGCACGAGTTTTGCCCGGAGAAAAATCTGAGAAAGTGAAGCTGCTCCAGAATAAGGGCCGCAAGGTGGCTATGGTCGGGGACGGCGTGAATGATGCGCCTGCCCTTATGCAAGCAAACCTTGGTATTGCAATTGGCGCAGGAACCAATGTTGCGATTGAATCTGCCGGGATAATTCTTGTAAAAAGTGACCCGAGAGATATTCCGAAGATCTTTAATCTTTCAAAACTTACCTATAATAAGATGATTCAAAATCTCTTTTGGGCTACGGGCTATAACATTGTCGCAATTCCGCTTGCAGCAGGGGTGCTTGCATCAAAGGGTATTATCTTGCAGCCATGGCTTGCCGCGGTATTTATGTCTGTTAGCACAGTGATCGTGGCGCTTAATGCGGTATTACTAAAAAATAAACAAATTTAAATATGAAAAATAAAAACGGTTCTTTACATTAATATCAAGCGCAGTTATTTCAATTGGGGATATTATCTTTTGGCAAATCAGAACACTGTACCGACTCCTTCGCTAGTAATAAAGCGGAAAAATGGCCGTCAAAAATTAAAGCGGGGGAAATTCTACGGTGGCGGCAAGGTTTGAAGAGATTTCCGATTCTGGTGAGGAAAGATATGGATTACGCAAGCTTGACCAGAGGAGCGGTAGGTTTGGATTTAGAAGATCTGTTATAAAATATAGATTCGCGCGACAAAGATCGCAGGGACCTATAGTATCTTCTCGGCTCGGAAATGAAAAAGACTTTTTCGTTTCATACCACAGGAGTACTTCCAATCTCTAATCGCTTCGCTTGAAAGATTTAGGTCGCTTGCTTTATGTCTTTAATAATTATGTCCACGAACATGGTACCGAAAAATACAATTTGTCTCTGGTTCAATAAGGACGCAGAGGATGCAGCGCGTTTTTATGCCGCTACTTTTCCCGATAGTAAAGTGACCAACATTTTTCATGCGCCCAGTGATTTTCCGGATGGCAAGAAAGGCGATGTGCTCACGGTGGAATTCACGGTTTGCGGCATTCCCTGTATCGGTTTGAACGGCGGTCCTGCATTCAAGCAGAGTGAGGCATTTTCCTTTCAGATCGCAACAGACGATCAGGAAGAAACGGATCGCTACTGGAACGCCATCGTTCAAAATAGCGGGGAGGAGAGTGCGTGCGGATGGTGCAAGGATCGCTGGGGGGTGTCGTGGCAGATAACCCCGCGAACGCTCATCGAGGCACTTGCCGTCGGCGGAGCGGAAGCGAAGCGTGCTTTTGACGTGATGATGACGATGAAAAAGATAGACGTCGCCGCCATTGATGCTGCGCGCTGGGGTTAGGAGGCAAGCTAAATTTAAACAGATTCCTTTCGCAGGATTTTTTCCATTGGCCGGCCTTTGGCCAGTTCGTCTACCAATTTATCCAAATAGCGGATCTCTCGCATCGTCGGGTCTTTAACGTCTTCTACTCGGACGCCGCAGACGACGCCTGTTATCAGGTTTCGCAGAGGATTCGGCTCTGGAGCCTCGGCAAAGAAGGTCTTGAAGTCGGTCTGTCCTTTGAGTTGTCCACTTAATTCTTTTTGACTATAACCTGTCAGCCAGCGGATGATCTCGTTCACCTCTTTTTTTGTGCGGCCTTTTTTCTCGGCCTTGGCAATATAAAAAGGGTATACGTCCGCGAAACTTGTCGTGTAGATACGATGTTCTTTCATAATCCTTTTGATATTGACATGAAGCATCGGGCCATATGTTAAGTCGTTTTGTTTATGAAAAAGCAGATATGTGGAATAATGCCAAGATAATTATCTATAGCGAAGAATATATGAAAATCACAGTCCTTAGTCTTGGCGTATTGAGTCTATTGCTCCTTGGAGCAAGAGAGGCTCATGCTGCCATATACATAGAGTACGAACCCATCAAAGGCGAGACGACCAAGATGACAAGTGGCGAGACGGTCGTTGCTGCGGTAGTAGGTAAGTCTTTTGTACTCGACGGCTCAAAGAGCATTGATGACGGCGTTGTCGGCAAATTCCTCTGGAAGCAGGTTTCCGGTCCGACCGTCAGGATATCGAACGCTACTACTCTCACGGCCTCTGTTGTTCCGCAATCGGCCGGTACCTACGTCTTCGAACTTACCGTCACCGACTCGACAACGGGCCGAACATCGAGCGTGAAGAGGGTCGAGGTCTCTGTCTCGACCGCGCCGACAGTAGAGGTCATCAAGGTGCCAGCTGTTGAAACACAGACCGTTGCTCCGCCACCGACAAAACCACAGGAAGCGTCAGGGGATGTCTTCATGAAAATAGACACCATCGAGGGTGAATCTTCAGAACCTAAAAAGGGAAATGTTGAGATGGAGTGGAAGGTCGAGGAAGGGGAATCCGCTGCCCCTAAGGGGACCGCAGACTATTTGGACGATGATAGCGATGATGACGGCGTGCCCATCACTCCGGATTTCAGTATCCTTCTTGGCGGGGGTGGGAGTGACGATGACAAGGCGGAAGAGGAGAAGCGCGGGAAGGTCGCGGACATTCTTCTTCAGGGGGCACAGGAGCAGGGAGCTCCCGTCGAGAGCGTTTCTCTTAACTTTGAGAAAATCAAGACAAAGGTGAAACAGCCGGTCAAACTGCTCGGCCTCATTCCTGTATCTGCCCGTGCGACGGTTGAGATAGACGCGAATGGCAAGGCAGACGTGAGCTTCCCGTGGTGGGCAGTCTTTGCGAGCGGCAAGGAGCGTAGCGAGGTCGCTGAGCAGACACTCCAGACTATTTCGAACGTTTTGAAGACCCGGCACGACGCGCTGAAAAGCGTTCTCAATACGATACGATAACGAGCACATTCGCCAATGCGCGCGCGGGCGAGGCTTAGGGGCGGGTTACTTATCCAGCTCAGCGAGAAGGTCTGCGATATCGAGTGATGTTGTATCCATCAGAACTTCACCGGACGCATCTCGCTTCCAGGTCTTTTCCGGTCGGTCGACATAGAGCTCGACACCGATCTGGTCGGGGTCCTGGACATAGACCGCTTCTGACACGCCATGATCGGAGCCAGCGATCGGATAATGTGCATCGATCAAATTTTTTACTGCCCGGGCCAACTCCTTCCGTGTTGGAAAAAGGATTGCGAAGTGATACAGGCCACTATGACCTTTAGGTGCCGGTGTAACACCCTTTCCTGCCCAGGTGTTTAAGGCGATGTGATGGTGATACCCGCCCGCGGAAAGAAAAATGGCCGAGTCGCCGTAACGCGCGGAAATCTCAAAGCCCAAGATGTCACGGTAAAATTTGAGTGAGCGTTCGAGGTCAGCAACGGTGAGGTGGACATGGCCGATTTTTGTTTTTGGATCGATAGTCATGAGCCTATTATACCCCGAGGCCTGTAAGTAGACAGGCATATTCGCTCGTGCTTAAATCCCAGCAGAAAGGACTAACATGAGTGCTGCAAAGAAAGAAACGCCCAAGCCAGAATCTGAAGAGTTTCCAAAATACCTGATGAAGGTCGGTGGAGATCGAAAGTTCGTGACTTTTAGGGAAGCGTACGTGCTGTATGATTCCGGCCTCGTGCGGGTCGATTTCGGAAGGTATGTCCTCGAAAAGGATTTCAGTGTGCGCCCTATGACCGACAAGGATAAAGCCAAGATCTCAGAAGCTGCTGATGAATATAGCGCGAGCAAATAGTTCGCACGTACAGACGTTGCACTGAGGGCGCGGCGCTCCTCACCAGGAGGCCCCGAACGCAAACGCGTTCGGGGCCTTTTAAATTCCTGTACTCAGGTCGCGTGTAATTATGGGTGAGTTTTAGTCTAAAGGCGGGGCAAGGTGGCAAAAAGCCATATTTTTTCGTATTATTTGGCTACAGGGCGCGGGGTCAATCAATAAACATCTGACCACTTTCCAATTTCAATATGTTTAGTACCAAGCCTACTTTTATATGGAGTTTTAAGACTGGTGACAATATTGTCTACAACCTGAACATTCTCGCTGTTCTGTATGAGCAATATAGGGCTCTTTCGACTAACCAATCAAAACAGCACTTATTAATAAAGCCGATTCTTGTGATAAATGTTGGTATCGCAGAAGCTCTACTTTATGATTTCTTACACAGGGTTAAAGGGGGAGTTCGGGAGGGTGTTTTGAGTCTTAGTAGGGAGGTTATTTCTGCCATCAGAGGTAAACAGTTTGATAAATTCGAGCATTATATTGCTCAGGCAAAAAAACATGACCTGTTTGAGGCAAGAAGTACAAATTTCTACGGTACAATGGATTTACTGCGTATAAAACGAAACCGTGTCCATATTCAAAATTCAAACGGATACTCACCGATAAACGAAAAGGATGCTTTTCTGGAAAAAGATAAAGTAATGTCAGAGAAAGTGTTAGAAAAAATACTCTCGACACTAAATAATAAGTACCCCAGAGGATTTTGTAGTGTAAGTGAATTTAACTTACCGTGGGATCGCCACTTTATTGATTCAGAGTAAGTGGAGGGATGATTAAAAATAATCTTGTGATTCAGGTTGGTTACATGTATGCCTAATGTATGAGCAATCCCTATGCAATTGTAATGCATTGTGATGGTGCAATGGATTATGATAGGAAACAAACGGGAGGAAATGGATTCCATATCGAATTTCCAGAGTCTATTGAGTACGGTGAAGTTTTTCGTTCAATAAGGAATGATGGTCAAGGTATTCATCGCCTTGAGATAATTAGTGTTATTGAGGGGATGAAAGAACTTCTGTTTCTCGATAAAAAAGGAGAAATCGAACTGAGAAAGGCCTCGGGGGTCGAGATTTACACTGACAGATTCTCGGTGGTAGAAATGTCAGACCCGTATAAACTTCAGGGGTACAGATCAAACGGATGGAAGACCTATGAACAAAAACCTGTTAAGGATAGGGAATTGTGGGATGAACTTGATAAAACCCGAAGAAAGCTTGCGGGTCAGGTGGGAGGTCGTGTGGAAATTAGTTATAAACGGGAAAAACAAAATAAGATTGCCGATAAGTTATCAGGGCTCGGCAAAAGGGCAATACAATCAAGAAGAGTGAAGAAAAAAATAAAAAATGTTGCTCCTAGAATGTTCGAGGGGTCTAATATAAATTACTCTCTTCTCTCGGGTGGAGATGTGTTGAGCGTCCACGTTTATGCTTGGGAGACTGTTCGGGACGAAGTCGAGATATCTACAGAGTTATTAAACGGAACACAAAAAGGAAAAGTTCTTGTTATTTATGTTGACCAAGATCAGAAATTATCCATACACAGAAGACATAAATACGAAATTGTGATTGATAAGGTTTTCAAATACTATGTGAGGATATATTCCTCAACTGAGATAGATACGGTAGAAGGTGATTAGAAGTAATCAGATGAAATATGGTCTGGTATGAAGTTGCCTCTGTGTATTTCTTTGATAGGCTATGAAAATGAGGACGTATATTCGAGATGGGCGGGCACCGATCCCGCTAAATGAAAAAACCTCCCAAGTGATGAGCTCGATACAGGCAAAGAATACCAAGCCCGAGTTAATTGTGCGTAAAGTTTTGTCCTCGGCAGGCGTCAGGGGTTATCGACTTCATTCAAAAAATGTTCCAGGTAGACCCGATATCACTTTCCCGAAAAAGAAAATAGCTATTTTTGTGCAGGGTTGTTTTTGGCACGGCTGTCGATACTGCAAGCTGAAATTGCCGAAAACGCATCGGGATTTCTGGCAGAAGAAATTTGCCCGAAATAGATTGTGTGATAAAAGGAATACCGCTCGCCTCAAGAAACTAGGCTGGCGCGTTTATCAAGTCTGGGAACATGACGTGAAGGTGGGGAGACTTTCACCACTTTTGACTTGGTTGAAACGCGAGGTCCGACGAAAGCTCGTCTAGTCAATTCCTTACCAAGTCTTTCGACTACCCCTACAACGAGAGCGTTACCCATAAAAAAGGCTCGCTTAACGTCTGATATTCCATCGAGTTTTGTGTGGTTGTCGGGGAACATGTTCAATCTTTCGAGTTCAATCGGAGTTAGTCTGCGATAAAGTCCAGAAGCAGTTTTTATCACGTGCTTGAATCGAGAAGGGGTAGAACCTCCTTCTCCCGTTACGATAGTTCTCGATGGTTTATCGAGGTGGTCAGGAAACGCAACGGGCCCCTCACTGTATTCATACATAAAGCCGCCTTTGGTCTTTCTTTCTTCTTTCTTTCCTCCTTTTAGATATTTCCAGTTGCCCAGTTCTTTTTTATCGATGAAATACTCTTTTGGAATCTCGTTGTCAGATAGTAATATGTCACCTAAAGAAATCCTGCTCCCGTTATAGTTCGGCTTAGTCGCTATTGTCCAAACGTTTCTGTCGATCATCAACCCCGCATTGCCGAACGGCCGTTCAGCAATCTTTTGTGACCGATTAAAATCTTCACTTATATCCGCTAATTTTCCTTCAAGCGAAATAGAGTTAGGGGTCAGAGTCTCAGCATTCACCGGGAATGAACTGGCGAATAATCCTTTCTCTAGTAACCACTCATACGGAGTAGACCGCGACGCTTCAATGTGAGGTTTTGTTCCTGGCTTGTAACCCAAAATATAAATCCTCCGGCGCCTTTGAGGCATTCCGTAGTCTGCGGCATTGATCACTCTCCACTCTACAATGTAGCCGAGGTCTGCAAGCGATGCGAGCATAACCGCAAAGTCGCGGCCGCGTTGTTGCGCAGGGGACTTTATCAATCTGTCTACATTTTCTAACATCAGAAAACTCGGCGCGCGTGAGCCCTTTTCCTCAATTATGCGATGGATTTCCCACCAAAGGACACCCTTTTTACCTTTGAGTCCAGCTGCCTGACTTAGGGTTCGTGCGACTGAATAATCCTGGCAGGGAAAGCCGCCCACTAAAAGATCGTGGTCGGGTATCAAAGAAACAGGGACTTTTGCGATGTCCATGCTCGAGTGCCCGTCTTTTCCAAATTTATTTTCGTAGACCTCAGATGCATGCTGCTTCGTTGTGGCAGGTTCCCATTGGTTACTCCACACAATATCAAATCTTCCAGCTGAAGATTTTGCGCGTTCGAGACCGATCCGAAAGCCGCCGACTCCGGCAAATAATTCAGCTACACGGATTTTTTTTACCTTCTTGTTCATTGGTGAATATTTTAGCATTCAATCGACAATCGATCAATCTTGATCTATGCTGAAATTGTTACGTAGTAAGAAATGGAGGATAAATTACTGGAAAAACTCAATATTCCTGATTTGTCAGTCCTGAGGCCAGCAAAAGTTGGTCCAGGGCGTATTTTGATGGCCAAGTACGCTAATGGTCTCACGTCGGGCTCTCAAGAAAGCCCACATAATCATGTTGTGTGGGTGGTCGGCAAGTATTCCGTAGGCTTTAGAAAACCAGGCAAAGAGGCTGCAATTACCGCAAAGACCAATCATAAAGATGGTTCTGTGGCACCGAACCCTGACGATATGACCCCGACAATATGGGAATCGGGTAAAGTAATCACTGCCCCAGCTTCATTCGAAGACATATTTCATGTATTTGAGAGGCTGCTTCGCAATGGAGAAGAGAAAGCGCTTGAGTTGCTGGCGGGTATTTTTTATCGCTCAGCATATTTATTGGATTATCAAATAAGTGATAAATCGCAAGTCCCTCAGTATGAGATACCGTCAGATGTTCTAGGAGTACTCGATAGACCAATCCAAGATGTTACAAAAGTGCCAGGGGAGGTGTATCTCAAGTATCTACAGATAATCGCGTGGAATGAAGACGTGAAGTATAAAGCGCTCGGTTATAATATTTTAAAAGAGAAAACAGGGAGACAGAGTAATCTTCTTACTTATACATATCTGATTGCTGTCCTGTTGGGGAAGTTGCCACTATCATTCTTCTGTTACGCATTTGCTCGAAGCGGTGGGGTTGCGCCATTGAGTGGAATAGCCGCCGCGAAAGCGTTCCCATGGTTGAGAGTCGAGAGACAGTCTCGGAACATTTTCGCTAGAAGAAAGGCTGGCCCCGCTGCTTCTACTGAAGAAGGGAATCTTGCTGCTTAAGGCAAGGCCATGGACCCAGTTGGCCTTTTGATGCTGAGGAATTTCATCTCTTATTAATGAACGCTGTATTAAGATGACTTTGTGAGAAAAATTATCGTACTATCATTTATCACAATCGATTGCGTGATGCAGGTGCTGGGGGTGGAGGAGGATAAGGGCGAATATTTTAAATGTGTTAATGGGGTTAGATAAGAATCGTTCGTTTCAGGTGAAGTGTGGTTATTCCGACAAATAAAAAAAGGGGGTTATGTAAAGAGTTGGCTGAGAGGTGTGATTCTGGAGACTCTCTTTAGCGTAAGTAGGGAGGGTGTATAATTGGTCCATGAAAAAATTACTCAAACTATCATCAGTATTAGCCATTGGTGCCGGTCTCGTGCTCGTGGCGGGGGGTGTGTGGGGTATATGTTTTACATACAAGAATATCGCGGCAGAAAAGATAGTAACGCCAGCCGACGCGTCAATCCCGAGCGCACCGGTCATCGGTCCTCTGACCCTTCGCGCGCAGGCGGATATCATTAGAGAGCATACGTTGAAGTCGACGGGAGGTAAGACCTTTGCCGAAATGCCGAGGCAGATAGCACGGCTCGATGAGACCGGCGCACCGGTCCTCGATGCGGAGGGTAAGCCGGTCATGGTGGCAAATACTGCTCGAGATATCTGGATTACGGCAACCACGCTTACCACCGCGCTCAATTTGGGTATCCTGACCTACGTGTTCTCAAGCCTTGTCATCTTGCTTGGTCTCATCTCGGTTTGGACAGGGTTTGTCTTCATTGCTCTTGCGAGGCGGGAGGTCGTCACCACCGCGTTGTCCCAATAGGGAATTTGGCTCTGGGGTAGAATGTTCCTTTTCTCGGCGAGATATTCGTTTGACAGCGGAATTCTCGAGGAATAGACTACTCAATTGTCCGCCACACGTGCGGCGGATAGTTCTTAACCAACCACATACGAAAGGACGCACTATGAGCATGTTTCCCGACTGCCTCCGACTTGGTTCGAGAGGCGCACCCGTTGTCATGTTGCAACTCATCCTCGTTGCCCACAAGTGCAACGAACAGCGCATCGTCGTTGACGGTGAGTTCGGCCGAGAGACCCTCGACGGGGTCAAGTCGCTTCAGGTCGATCTTGAAGTTCCCGTGAACGGGTGCTTTGACCTGGAGACCAGGTCTGCTCTCGCGGAACTGCGGGATACTATTCCCTTGGGAGAGCTGCCGGCTCGGTTCCTGCTTCCTAATTCGAGGGTTCCTGTCGGAGCCTGACTCTGTAGCCTGGCGGGTTACATTCTTTCGCAGTCGCGACCGCATGTCGCGGCTGTTTTGCTATCCCGTGGACGTTCCGGTCCGATTGTTTTTATACAGCAGACTCGTGCTAGAGTTCATATATGAAGATAACGTCAGCGCAATTCATCAAAGGCGTCGTAGGGACCGACGCGATATTCGACAACGGCATCCCGCAGGTGGCCTTCATCGGCCGTTCCAACGTCGGCAAATCAAGCACTATCAATTTTTTGACCCATGCGGATGGTCTGGCGCGGATAAGTTCATTCCCCGGGCGTACGACCGAGATAAATGTCTTTTTGATAAACAACAAAGTCTACCTTGTCGACTTGCCGGGATACGGGTTTGCTCGCGCCAATCTCGAGGGGCGACAGAGGATACTCGACCTCATTCGTTGGTATCTTCTCGATTCTCCGTATCAACAGAAAAAGGTGGTCCTCATCATCGATGCGGAGGTGGGGCCGACCGAGAGCGACCACGAGATGCTCCGGCTTCTCGAAGAGAAAGGGAAGGATATCGTCATTGCCGCCAATAAGATAGACAAGGTGCGCAAGTCGCATCTCAAACAGCAGATCAAAAAGATCGAGGAGGCCTTTGTTGGCCACAGGGTCATTCCATATTCGGCAAAGGACAAGATCGGTGTGCGCGAGTTAACCGACGTGCTTCTCGGCTCGTGAACCGTACTGTCGTACAAAAAAAGATAACTATCCACGATAGAGAGCTTCCGTACACGCTCGCGTTAAGCTCGCGTGCGCGGGTCATGAGGCTCTCTGTTTATCATGATGGCGCACTTATCGTCACGGCTCCGCATGTTATAAGCGAAGGAGCTGTAGAAAGATTTATCATGAAGAAGGCGCGGTGGATCGTCGAGAAGCTCGAATATTTCAGACGGTTTGCGGGAAGAGCGGTGGTGAAGGTGCGTCGAGGTGGGGCTCGGGAATTTGCCAAGCAGAAAGAGGAAGCACTTCTTTTGGCAGAGAGCCGGGTGGCGCATTTCAATGCGATATATCGCTTTGTGTTCACGCGTATCGTGATACGGAACCAAAAGACGCGATGGGGAAGCTGTTCGAAGAAAGGGACGCTTAGTTTCAACTACCGGATACTCCATCTGCCTCCAGCGCTCGCTGATTACATCATCGTCCATGAGCTCTGCCATCTCGGCGAGTTCAATCACTCTCACAGGTTCTGGGACCTTGTCGCAAGGACAGTGCCCGACTACAAAGAACGTCGCCGCGCCCTCCGGCAAAATACGGTCTTGATGTAGGTGTATGACGAGGGCTGTCGTAAGATACCCACTTATCATTTCTCTTTTCATAAGGTAAGGTAAGGAACCTGTCGACAGGGAACAGTCGCTGTATGGCAAAGAATCAACCCCACACGAATACGGGCGGTCCGGGGAAGGACGTCATCCTTCGTTTTGAAGAGGTCTCGTTCAACTACGGACACAACCATCCCATCCTCACGGAGGTTGATTTTTCTGTGCGCCGCGGGATGAAGGTAACCGTCATGGGACAGAATGGCGCCGGCAAGTCGACACTCTTCCAGCTCATTACCGGCGAAGCTATGCCGGAGTCAGGCAATATCCATATCACCAAAGGCATCAGCATCGCTATCGCGCGCCAGGTCATTCCGCGCGACGAGATAGATCTCACAGTGCGGGAGTTCTTCGAGAAACGTTTCGCAAAAAAAGTCTATGATATCGATCCGAAGATAGATGCCGTGCTTGAGGTGGTAAATCTTCACGCGCCGCATGACAGGATCATTAGGTCATTCTCCGGAGGCCAGCAGGCCCGACTTCTCTTGGCCTCGGCCCTCATCCAGGACCCGGACCTCCTGCTTCTCGACGAGCCAACGAACAATCTGGATAAGGCCGGCATCGAACATCTGACGAAATTTCTCATCGATTATCAAAAGACGGTTCTGGTCATTTCGCATGACGCGCATTTCCTGAACGCCTTTACGCATGGCGTCCTGTATCTCGATATCTTCACTCAGAAGGTCGAGCAGTATGTCGGCAACTATCATGATGTGGTTCTGCAGATCGCCGCGCGTATCGAAAAAGAGAATCGGAAGAACGCGCAGCTTTCCAAAGAGATACAGGAGAAGAAGGACAAGGCCAATCTCTTTGCCAACAAGGGCGGACAGATGCGTCTCGTCGCCAAACGCATGCGCGAACTTGCCGAGGAGCTCGAAGAAGAGAAGGTTGATACGAGGCGAGAGGATAAGACCATCAGGTCATTTCGCATTCCTTCCCAGCACGATCTTTCGGGCGATGTCATACAGATCAGATCGTTCACGATCATGCGCCAGCCTTCGGGCAGGTCTGCGGTGGCCGTGAAGCCAGTTGAACGAAAGGTGAACATATCGCTCCGCAAGAATCAGCACTTGCTACTTCGCGGACCCAACGGTATCGGCAAGTCGACGCTTCTCGAGTCCATCGCTTCGGGCAAGGCTGCGGGGGTCACCATCGCGCCGGGCGTTCGTGTGGGATATTACCGTCAGGATTTTTCGACCTTGAATTTCGAGGATACAGTGTACGAGTCGCTCGAGGGCGTTCTCCGGACCGTTGACGGGAGGATTTACGAGCAGGATATTCGCGCGACGGCAGCGAGTTTCCTTATTGGACCGCAGATCATTAACAAGAAGATAGGGGGGCTCTCGGAGGGACAGAAAGGGCTCGTCGCCTTTGCACGCCTCGTGCTCCAAAAGCCGGGATTGTTGATACTCGACGAGCCGACCAATCACATCAACTTCCGCCATCTGCCCATCATCGCCAAGGCACTCGATGAGTACCAAGGGGCAATGATACTCGTGAGCCACGTGCCGGAGTTCGTCGCGCAGATCAGGATAGACGAAACGCTCGATCTCGATAAGTAGAGCGATACGCACAGTATAAAAACCCCGCTCGGAGGAGCGGGGTTTTGTCAGTCTTCGCATACGCGGGAGTAGCATTCTCGAGAGCAGTAGACGGCGCCGGAGAGGTCGACGTAGGCGTTGTCGCCAAGGTCTTTGTTGAGGAACGGAGCACGGATGCTTCCTTCTTCGGTGGCCGAGAGGGGTATTTTGAGCTCTGGCCGGCCGTTGCGGCAGCAGTCGCTCGAACATCGAGTGATGATATGTGCATCCTCGATCCGCAAGGTTTCGATCTTCATTGCCATCCTTTGGTTGATGGTGGCGTGTTCTCATTCGAGTATAGTCTTGCGTCGAGTTTTTGCAACCGGCGTTTACTTCCGAATATCTTTCGGCATAATAGAGGGATCGTATGGGGTCCGCTCCTAACAAAAGAAGACCGCGCACGCGGTATGTGTTGAAGTCACAGGTCTGGCTCTATCCGGGTATGGCCGGGTGGCATTTTTTGACGGTGCCGAAGAAACAGTCCGACGATATCAAAAAAGATTTCAATGCCAAAAAAAGAGGGTGGGGGTCGCTCCCTGTCATGGTAACTATCGGAAAGACCAGTTGGAAGACGTCTATCTTTCCGGACACGCGCGCCGGAGCGTACCTACTGCCTCTCAAGGCGCTCGTTCGAAAGAAGGAGGGAATATTCAGCGGTGATGTTGTTACTTTTTCGCTCGAGATACGAGCGTAGGCGATAACATCGGCGAGAGTCTGTTACTTGAGTTTTTTATTCCTTCATACATAAAAAGAGTTTTGTGGTATGGTGGAGGCCATGAAGGGGTCTGATGAGAGGAGGTATGATGTTATTGTCGTCGGTGGCGGTGCCGCAGGCATGATGGCGGCGGGACGCGCGGCGACGCGGGGCAAGCGGGTACTTCTTCTCGAAAAGAACAAGAAACTAGGCGCGAAGCTCGCCATCACAGGCGGAGGACGATGCAACATCACCAATGCTGAAGAGGATGAGAGAGTTCTGCTCGAGCACTACGGCGAGGCAAAGGATTTTTTGCACTCGCCCTTTTCACAGTTCGGTGTGAAGGACACATTCGAATTTTTCGGGTTTCTCGGTCTGCCGATCGTCGTGCAGGCGAACAAGCGTGCCTTTCCGAAGAGCGAAAAGGCGTTGGATGTTGTGCGTGTTCTCGCTCGATATATGGCAGAGGGGAATGTTGAGGTGAAACTCGGCGTGCCGGTTGAGAGTGTTCGCGCGGTACGCGGACGCATCGAGGCGGTCACAGCGCTCGGGAAAGAGTTCAAGGCGGAATCATTCATCTTTGCCACGGGCGGGCTGTCTCATCCCGAGACCGGTTCGACTGGGGACGGATTCGAATGGCTTCGCGAACTCGGGCACGCTATTGAACGTCCGACTCCGACAATCGTACCCCTAAGGAGCAAGGACCCGTGGGTAAAGGCGCTTGCGGGAGTGACCTTTCCTGGTGTGAAGATAACCTTTTCGGCCGAGGGCGCTTCGAAGAAGGTCGTCCGCAGGGGGTCGGTGCTCTTCACGCATTTTGGAATATCCGGACCGACGATACTCAATGCTGCCGGTGCAGTCGCTGACCTTTTGTATGAAGGCGCCGTCACTGCCTCGATCGATATGTACCCAGACGAGAATATCGGCTCACTCGATAAGAGGATCACAGGATTCTTCGACGAACACAAGAATAAAACGCTCAAGAATGCATTCAGAGAGATTGTTCCAGCCGGTGCGGCCGAGACGCTTCTTTCTCTCATACCCGGCATCGACCCCGATATCAAAGTCCATAGCGTGACGAAAGAAAATCGTCGTCGGATCGTCGATATACTGAAGAGAGTACCGCTTTCGATCGCGGGGCTCATGGGGTATGACCGGGCGGTCGTCGCCGATGGCGGGGTGCATCTTACCGACATCGACATGAGGACGATGCGCTCAAGGCATGTATCCAATCTCTTCGTGACGGGGGACCTTCTGCATATCACGCGTCCGTCGGGCGGCTACTCGTTGCAGTTGTGTTGGACGACGGGTTTTGTCGCTGGCAATAACGCGTAAGTTCGTACACAGCGTGACACATAGACTTTTGTGTGGTCATCCTTGTATATCGGGTTTAATAGAGCTAGAATTGAATCATATGGAATTCATCAAAAAACACGGCATTATCATCATTGCTTTTGCTTTGCCGATACTCCTTATCGCGGGTATCGCTGTGAGCGTATATCTGCCCGGAATGTTCATTTCGACCCAATATGACTTCGTATATGCGACCTGCGGAGACGGGATCAATCGATATTATGGCTACGATTGCACGGCGCACCTCAACAATCTTTATAGTGTGAAGGACGGCGCTCTTGTCGTGAATACTATCGACCCGAACCAAGATACCGACCAGGATAAGATACCGGATATCAAGGAAAACTATACTATCCGTTTCTTCCTTCATGATACCGAGGCCAACGAAGGTCGAGAGATTACGCTCGCTGAAGCCCAGGGATTCTCATTCAGCGGGCTTCTCACCTCACCTGACGGCGTGGCCGTCGAGAATGGTCAGGATAGGAGCGTCGAGGTATTTCCATTCTTTGGTGGAAATTATCGCGAAGGTTTTTATCTTACCAAGGGCAGCAAACAGCGCCGTATCGATCTCATCAATGAGAACGACGGATACTACTACAACAACAATTTCAAATTCATCGGCTGGGTGCTTCCGCGTTAATAGCTAACGATCTACATCATGAATAACGAAGAATTGCTTCGGGAGCTTTCGGTCCGCGTGTCGCAGGGTCTTATTCAGCCGAGCGAGGTCGCGGCTCGCCTTAGTCTTCCGGTCTCGCCGACGGCAGGGAAGGAGCGGCCCCGCTTTTCCATCACGAAGATCCTCTACATTCTGGGAGGCTCTGTTGCGGCGCTCGGTATCATATTTTTCATAGCGCAGATCTGGGATGATATCGGTTCGATCGGTCGGATCACCACGACACTTCTCTTCGGGCTCATTCTTGCGGGTGCCGGCTCACTCCTTCTCAAAGCCAAGCCGGAAAGCCGTCTGGGAGAGGTATTCCATGCAATTGGCGGACTGCTTATCCCCGGGGGTGCGTTGGTCACGTTGAATGAGATCGGCGCCGATATCAACTCGCTCTGGCCGGTGACCATCGTCATCGGTATCGTCGCGTTGTTCTATCTCTTGCTCGATCTGTATCACCGCAACGTCGTCCTTACGTTCTTTGCGATCGCCAACAGCACTGCGACCGTCTACCTCTTGATCGAAGCTGTTCTTCCGGGAAGATTTTACCAGCACGAAGATATGATGGCGTATCTTACGATGGCGGTGGGTTTGAGCTATTTGTTGCTCGCGTATGCATTCCGCGGCGGGTGGAACAGGCATCTGGTCGGCCTCCTCAATTTTTTCGGCAGTGCCGGATTCTTGGGCGCGGCCTTCACGAGGGTCTTTGACTCCGGTTTCTGGGAGTTCGCGTTCTTCCTCTGTACTGTCGGGGGAATGGCCGCGGCTGTCTATATCCGCAGTCGAGCAATACTTGTCACGAGTACATTCTTTCTCATCGCGCACTTCATCTACATCACGAACGAATACTTTGCAGACTCTATCGGATGGCCGATATCTCTCGTTGTCCTCGGCTTCCTTTTCATCGGTCTCGGATATGTCTCGATCACGATAAATCGCCGGTATATCAAGCCAGGCGCCGCGGCGTAAGAGCTTCCGAACCCTTGAATTTTCTGGGAAATATTTCCTAGAAAGTTATCCCCATTGTCAGGTGAACGATTGTTCACTTATACTGTGTTCATTAGATAAGGGCTAACCACAAGCACTATGAGCACATACAAAGCAGTGACAACTATCGAGAGGGAAATTTCGCGGATCAATGACGTCATCGACCGCCGTATCGAACGAGGTCTTTCATACAGGATGGAGGCTCGCCGGCACAAACTTCTTCTTGTCCGCTTATCACACCTTCGCCGCCGCGCACCGCTTGGTTGGTCATTTGCCCGCGCATTCTCATTCTTTTAGGATATAGGTACGCGTGCCACCTCATCGATCTTTATGTTCGAAGAATACAAACAAAAGATAATCTCGTTCTACTCCTCTCGGAAACGCATGCCGACCTATAGCGAGATTATGTCGCTTGTCGGATTCCGTTCGAAGAATGCGGTATACAAACTGGTCCAGAAACTTATCGAGGCCGGCATTATTTCCAAGGATCGCGACGGCAGGCTCATTCCATCGCGGATGTTCGGGGAGGTGAAGATGCTCGGTCTTGTGGAGGCCGGTATGCCGTCTGTTGCGGAGGAGGATAGGAGCGATTCGGTGAGTCTCGATGAGATGCTTGTCGACAACAGAAGCGCTATGTACATGCTTCGGGTCAAAGGGGACTCAATGATCGACGCAGGTATTCGTGAGGGGGATATGGTGCTTGTCGAACGGACGAACAATCCTCGCGTCGGCGATATCGTGATAGCTGAAGTCGATGGCGGGTGGACGATGAAGTATCTGCGCAAGAAGGGGAACCAATTTTTCCTTGAACCGGCCAATAAAGAATACGAACCGATCTATCCTGAAGGGGAGATGAAAATAGAAGCGGTTGTTAAGGCCATCATCAGGAAGTATTTCTAACGATATGTTTGTTGTTCTATGGACTACCGAGGTATCGTCATTGAAGAGAGTTTGGTCGATGCGAAGGTGTTGCAATCGCTTACTATTGTGAACACTGCGGTCGAGTCGGTCACCGAAGGACATAGGACGCCGTGGCTCAAACGGTGGACGATGCACACGGTCTCTGTCCCGGAAGAGAAGATCCGAGATGTTGCCGCCGAACTAAGCCAGGTGCTCGAGGGCGGACATTCGTGGTACGCCGATCTCAAAAATGACCGCTATCATTTCATCGTATTCCATGGAAAGGTCTTTTGCGTTGATAGACGCAATCCTGACGAGTACGAAAAGGCTCGTCAGTATGGGGTTTCTGTTGGGGTGCCGGAGCACCAGCTTGATTTTGGTCCCGATACCAAAGAGTGGGAACGCTAGGTATACTTATTTTGTATGAGAACAGGTATCGCAGGACGCATTGTTATCGTTTTTGTCATCGCTGGCGTCCTCAATTTGATATGGGAAGAGCTTCACTCGCTGTTGTATGTCCACTATCGAGGGCAGGATATAACGCACGTTATTCTGGCACGCGCAGCCCTCTTTGACGCATTTGTTACGAGTATATTCGCGTACCCATTCCTTAGGTTTTCTTCGCTCAAGGATAGATTGTGGGTCATGGTCTCTGGCGCGGTCGTGTTCGCTATCGGTCTTGAGATGTGGGCGCTCTCTTTGGGGCGCTGGCAGTATCGCGACATCATGCCTCTCGTACCTATTCTTGGGGTTGGTCTCACGCCGACGGTCCAGCTCGGTTTTCTGGCGTACCTTTCTGTGAAGATCCAGTATCTTTTGTGTCGCGATAAGGCGTAAGTACCATGTTTTGGGAAAGGAGCGCTCGGAGTGCTTCAAGCGCGCTCGTAGCGATAGAAAGCGTCCATGTTTGACAAATAATAGTTAATATATTATTATCACGGGTAACTTGTGTTAAGGCATCCTCTCGTACATGCCTGCCCAGGCGTGTATCAAGTCGGTTAATAACTCTTTTTTCGTATGGTTACTCATGGTTTTCGTCGGGGCGGTTCGGGCGGTCATTCTGGAGGTCATGGAGGCTTTCGGCGCCCGTTCTCTCGTTCTCGTTCATATTCGCGACCCCCTGGCGGTGCTGGAAGGCGTAATTTTCGTTCGGTCTCTATCGACCCATCGAAGTTCGTCAACAAAGCTGTCATAACAGAAGAGGTTGAACGCTTCATTCCTGAACATTCATTTCAGGATTTTGCCGTTGATGAACGGTTGAAGAATAACGTTCAGACCAAGGGGTATGTTGACCCGACTCCGATTCAGGACAAATCGATCCCGCACATTTTGCGCGGATCCGATGTTGTCGGTATCGCTAACACCGGTACGGGTAAGACCGCCGCGTTTCTCATACCGCTCATACACAAGGTCCTTACACAGAAGCGGGAGAAGGTCCTTATTATCGTTCCGACCCGCGAACTCGCGCTTCAGATCGAAAAAGAGCTCGTTGATTTTGTCCGAGGCCTGCCGGTCTGGGGGGTCGTCTGTGTCGGGGGAGTCGGTATCGGCCCTCAACTTTCAGGCCTTCGCCGCCAGCATAGTTTCGTTATCGGTACACCAGGACGCTTGAAGGATCTTATCGAACGCAAAGCGCTCGATCCGTCGCAGTTCGCGACCATCGTCCTCGATGAGGCTGATAGGATGCTCGATATGGGATTCGTCAACGACATGCGGTATGTCATGAAGCTCATGCCGGAGAAGCGCCACACGCTCTTCTTCTCGGCGACACTTTCGCCGGAGATCGACATGCTGATCAAGGATTTCTTGAAGGAGCCTGTCCGTATCTCGGTCAAGACGCGCGATACCGCGAAGGGTATCGACCAAGACGTTATTCGGATATCTCATCCGTCAAAGAAACTCGACACTCTGGAGGGACTCCTTCGCCAGCCGGGGTTCGACAAGGTCATCATTTTCGGACGGACCAAGCACGGCGTGGAGAAACTTTCTCGAGAACTCGTCATGCGCGGATTCAAGGCGGAATCAATCCATGGCAATAAGAACCACAATAAGAGGCAGAAGGCCCTCGATTTCTTCAAGCGCGACCATGTTCAGATACTTGTAGCGACCGATGTTGCCGCTCGCGGTCTTGATATCGCCAACGTCAGCCATGTCATCAACTACGACCTTCCCGCGACATACGATGACTACGTCCACCGTATCGGCCGTACAGGCCGAGGTGGAAAGAAGGGTATCGCTCTCACGTTCGTTGAGTAGAAGGGACTATCAACAGGCACCTTTGTCAATGACAGCGTGCCGCGTGATATACTTCATGCATTACTAACACTGTTCTTTTATTCCTATGGAGATGCAAAAATACGTGAACAAGAGACAAGTCTTTGTTGTCTTGCTCGCCGTTGCCGTCCTTGGTTTCATTTTCTTCTTTCACAATCGATAGGTAAGGTCTCAGTCAATCCACTATGAATGGTTCCCGAAAAAGAGCGATCATTCTCGGGTTGCTTGTTGTTGGTATCGGTATCTATATATTCCAGTTCCAAGGCGCCACAGTGGAGGCGCCTATTCCTGATGTGAGTGCGGGCGTTCGGACATACTCATCCGGAGTACGCGGGATATCGTTCTCATATCCCGACAGGTATATTTTGGAAGAAAAGGATTTGGGCAGCCCGCAGCGTACGCTTTACAGCATTGTGTTGACCGAAGACACAGAGGAAAATCGTTTTCTGCGCGAGGGAACATCTCCTGCTCGCGAAGGTCCTGTATCGATCACAATTACGTCCTATCAAAATGACCTCGATCACTACGATGTTGAACGGTGGATGACTTCGACCAGTTACTCGAACTTTAAATTGTCGCCGGGGACATATACGGAGGCGTCGGTCGGAGGAGAGAGAGCCTTGTCATATTCATGGTCCGGTCTCTATGAAGCCGACACGCTTGTCGTTGCTCGGCCCGACTATGTCCATGCATTCACGGTGACCTATACTGCGCCCGATGAGGGAATACGAAAAGATTTTGAGAGCCTCATGAAGACGGTCGTGTTCGAATAATCCCACTCGATGTCACGGACGCTTATCATCATCGTTACGGTCGCTGCTCTCGGGGCCTTGGCGTGGTTCTTTTTCTTTCGGGAGCACAGTGCGGATATATCCATCACGAATTTTCCGCCACAGGGAGATGTCATCATCGCGTTCGGCGACAGTTTAGTCGAGGGGGTCGGCGCTCGCGATGGGTATGATTTTGTCTCTGTTGCAGGTAAGACCATCGGTCTTCCGATACTCAATTTCGGCCAGGCGGGTGATACGACCGACCGAGCGCTCCAGCGCATCGAAGATGCACTGGACGCGGAACCGGATGTCGCCATCATTCTTCTTGGAGGCAACGATGCTCTGCGCAGGCTCTCGAAGGCTGATACGGAGAAGAATCTCGAGACCATCATCCGCGCATTCCAAGCTGAAGGCGCCGTAACGATTATTTTAGGAGTGAAGGGGAGCCTTCTTGGCGATGCGTATGCGGACATGTATGAAGGTCTCGCTGAAAGGACAGGGTCTCTCTATCTTTCGAATGTCCTCGAGGGACTATTCCGCGATCCGAGATATATGGACGATCCGATACACCCGAACGACGCTGGGTACGCAATCATCGCCGGCCGTGTCGTCGAGTTGTTGAGGCAGTTGGGATTTGGAGAGGGGAGGTAGGGTCGTTATACGATCCTCTTGAGCCAGGCGACGGCTTCTTCTTTCGTCTTGAAGAACCGAATGTTGTCTCTTTCTGCGAGAGCCGCGACCATCTCTCCGGCCATACGCGCCTTGTCGCTCCCGCCGAAGCCGCCGGTTTTCTCGATATATATCTTGTTTGACCGGGCGAATTCCGCGATGACTTCTACGGCTTTTGAATCATATTTCCCTGTGAACCTCGTGAGGTCGATAAGGGCCTTGAGTTGGCGTCCCTGGGTGTTGTACTCCGTTTGAACGAGTTCGGAGCCTGACGCGACGGTTTTTTTGAGTGCCTCGACGCTCTCACCTGAAAGATCTCCCATGAAGGTGAGCGTAAGGGTTCCTTCCGTGTCGACGGCGATGGTAAGAGGTGATTCCATGTGAATTGGATCAGCTATTGGTTAATGACTATATTGTACGCGCAGAAGTTCCCGTAACCAAGACCCTCTCTGTGATATGATATTTTTGCGATGAATGAAGATGGAAATAAGCACTCGATCCTGACCGCCGCTATCGTTTTTTGTACGATATTCTTTTTGGGAGTGGCCTTCGGTATGCGCTACGGGGAAAGGACAGCCGATGCCCCTGTCGTATACCGAGGAGACGAGGCCTCTTTGCCGACCGATTTTGTTACAATCGGTGTTGTTACATTCAATAATCCCGGACAGAAACCCGGTGTCCCGTATCTTATCTACGAAGAACCAGGCAGCCCCGGACTTTCTGTCGAACTTGAGCTCGACTCTTTGAGTTTCTGCATGTTCCCCAATGGAGCGACGCCGTGTGTTGCGATGAGCGTTACCCTCGATATGCCTCTTTCCGGAAAGAGGGTGGCGGTCGAAGGCGTGAAGAAGGACGGCACTGTTGTTCTTGTTCGCAAGATACGAGTTCTCAATGAAGGAGAGGAGCCCCTTCTTCCTGGTCCGGGCAGCACCTTCATCGCCTGGCCCCACGCGATGAGCTTTATCCGCGCGTGTGCAGTACGATCACTTACGCAGACGCACGCTCTTGATATCTATCTTTTGCTCAATGACGGGCAGTACCTGCGTACGGTCGAACCGACAATCGACGAGGTGTTCAGGGTCGTTCAAGAGGTTCAGGAGGTGTGCTCGACGATGTCGGTAGCAACAGAGTAGGTTATATATACGATGATCGAGTTCAATAAAGTTACATGGTATTCGAAGGCGGCCGCGCTCATCCTCGCGGTGATCGTGGGGTATCTCGGTTTTCGTATCGGGGTAGAGTACGCCCAGCTGCCGGAAGCCTCCCCGACCGGTCCCCGTGGTGCGCCGGCCGAAACGGTCCGACGATTCGACAGCCTTACGTGTGAGGGTGGAGCAGGGGTGCTCGTTGCGCACAGCAGGAAGGGTGTGACGCTGTCGTTGCCTGACGGGCGCATCATGTTCCTTCCGCGTGTCGGGACTGAGTCGGGAGGGGAGCAGTATATGAGCGCCGACGGAGCTATCATTTTCTCACTCGGCGAGGAGGCTTTTTTTCGGGAGAACGGGAGGGTGAAGTATGGCGGATGCGTACCGCAGACAGCCGAAGCCTCGCCGTAGATTGACTTTCCTCATTTTTTCTATTATTATCAACAGCGCCTCGTGTGAAGGGGCTTTTTTGTTACTATCGATATGGAAATACGAAACATCGCTATTATTGCTCACGTCGACCACGGAAAGACAACGCTTACCGACGCACTGCTTCGGCAGGCGGGTATCGTGATGAGCGAGGGCGCTTCGATGGACTCGAACGCGCTTGAACAGGAACGCGGCATCACTATCTATGCTAAGAACGCCGCGATCATGTACAAAGGCACCAAAATCAACATTGTTGATACCCCCGGCCATGCTGATTTCGGCTCGGAGGTAGAGCGTGTCCTTCGCTCGATCGATTCGGTCCTTTTGATCGTTGATGCGCAGGAGGGGCCGATGCCCCAGACGCGCTTTGTCTTGAAGAAATCACTCGAACTCGGATTGAAGCCGATCGTCGTGATCAATAAGATCGATAAGCCAGCAGCTGATCCGCACCGCACAGAGGAGCAGGTGTTGGAACTTTTTCTTGAATTGGGCGCAAGCGATGAGCAGGCGCACTTTCCGGTTGTTTATGCGATCGGCCGGTCAGGTATCGCCAAGCTCAAACTCACGGATGAATCGAAGGATCTGACGGCGCTTCTCGATACAGTCCTTTCTCATGTGCCGCCGGCATCGGCAGGAAAGGAGTCCGGCTCTCTCCGGCTCCAGCCATTTAATCTCGGTTACGACGACTTCATGGGTCGTCTTGCAGTCGGGCGCGTGTATGAAGGGAAGATACAGACAGGCCAGACTGTGTTCGTCAAAAAACCGTCAGGTGAGACCCGTCCAGGTAAGGTCACCAAGCTTTTTACTTTTGAGGGATTGAAGCGAATCGATGCGACAGAGGCTATTGCCGGAGATATTGTCCTTGTTGCGGGACTCTCTCAGATTGATATCGGCGAGACCGTTACTGATGATGAGGGAGCTGTACCGCTTCCTGCTATCGCCGTCGATGAACCGACCATCACTCTTAATTTTTTGGTCAACAACTCTCCTTTCGCCGGACGCGACGGCAAATTCGTCACATCACGGCAGATTCGCGACCGTCTCGAGCGCGAGCTTGAGGTGAATGTCGGATTGAGGATCGATTTTTCATCACCTGATAGTTTCAGAGTATCTGGCCGAGGAGAGCTGCATATCGCCGTTCTGCTCGAGACCATGCGCCGCGAGGGGTATGAGCTGCAGGTATCTCAACCGCAGGTCATCATTCGAGAAGAGAATGGCGTAAAGCTCGAGCCGTTCGAGGAGGCCATCGTTGATGCGCCGGCTGAATATCAGGGCGTCATCATCGAGCGTCTCGGCATGCGCGGATTCTTCATGCAGAACATGCATTCAGCGGGGGACTCGGTCAGGATCATATTCGAAGGTCCGACACGGGGTCTTTTGGGGTACCGCAATCAGTTCGTTATCGATACGAAGGGCGAGGGTATTCTTTCGTCGCGCGTGCTCGGTTTCCGCGAGTTCGCAGGCGAAATCCGCAAGCGCACAGTTGGATCGATGATATCGATGGCATCAGGAAAGTCTGTTGGGTACGCTTTGTGGAATCTTCAGGAACGCGGTGTTCTCTATATCGGTCCCGGGGCCGAGGTGTACGAGGGGATGGTCATCGGCAACACCACTAAGGGTGAAGAGATGTCGGTCAATCCTCTCAAGGGAAAGCAGCTCACGAACGTCCGGTCTGCCGGCAATGATGAGGCGATAGACCTTGTTCCTCCGTTCGAACTTACGATCGAGCGCGGCCTTGAGGTTATGTCGGAAGATGAATATCTTGAAATAACGCCAGCCAACGTCCGTCTTCGCAAGCGCGAGCTGACCGAAGTAGAACGAACACGGGTACGCCGAGGCTCTGAACGCAATGAAAAATAATCAATCAAAGATCGTACGGGAGAAGCACCCTCTTAAGAAGGGGGTATGGATAGAACGGCCGCGCCGGGCGGAGATATTGATCTGCGCGTGCAACAACAAGTACGTCAAAAGTCGCACAGGGCAAACATGTTGCGTGCAGTGTCTTCTTATGGCTGAACGCTTGGCCCGTCGGTAGGAACTTCACGGCCTTTGATTTCGTGATAGAGTGTGCATCGTATGACGAAGGTCATTCTCTATATCGCGACGAGTCTCGATGGTTTTATCGCTCGTTCCGACGGTAGTACCGAGTGGCTCAATAGGTATATGTCGACGACGGATACCGATTACGGCCGTTCTCGCGTGCTTGATTCGGTTGGCGCTGTCGCTCTTGGCGCTCGGGCGTTCGAGTGCATCGCTGATTCAGCCACATGGCCATATCAGGGCAAAAAATGCTATGTATTCTCGCATCGCGAGATGCGGAGCCGTACGCCGGTCATGTGGTGGAAGAAGGGACCGCGCGATCTTCTCGAGAGACTTGAGCTTTACGGCCATGACCTGTGGCTTGTCGGCGGAGGAGAGCTCGCGCGAAGTTTTTTGAATGCGGGATGTATCGACAAGATTGTCATATCGGTCATCCCCGAGAAGATTACGGAGGGCAAGGCACTTTTTCTTGAGCCGTTGCCCGAATCGCAGTGGGAACTTTCTGGTATCAAGAATTATGTAAATGGCGTGAGGCAGTTCGTTTATGCCCACAAGCCATAAGGGATTTTATGCCTCTGTCGCGGCGTGATATCCTAAGGGTGAATCACATGAGATCGATGATGAACAAAAAGAATATATGGAAGTTGTTCTACCTTTTTAATTGGGCGGTCATCGCCTTTTTCTGGTTCAAGAGTTCAGGGTATCTGTTCTCCGAAGGACCGTCGAGCATGCTTATCGCTTTCGGCAGACTCGCGGGTTTTGTAGGCGCATATATGATCTTGCTTCAGTTCTTTCTTATGGGCAGGATGCCATGGCTTGAGGGAGTTTTTGGTCTTGATGTGCTGTCGAGAGTTCACCAGGCGAATGGCAAATGGGGTATCGTCTTTTTAATATTACACGGACCTCTTTTGAGTCTAGGATACAGCGGCGTCTCGGGGGTTTCTGTGTGGGCTCAATTTCTCGATTTCATACAGAACTATGACGATGTATTCGAAGCTCTTATCGGACTTATACTTTTTCTTGTTGTTGTGGTTACGTCTCTTTATATCGTGCGGTCGCGAGTGCGCTACGAGGCCTGGTATGCCGTACATCTTATCGCGTATCTTGCCGTATTCTTTTCGTTCGGACATCAGATCGAGGTCGGCAGCAGTTTGACCGAGAGTTCGGTTTTTTATCTGTACTGGGTCGGTCTGTACGCGGTTGTATTCGCATCTCACATCGTGTTCAGATTCATCCGGCCGACATATTTTTTCATGCGGCATCGTTTTGAGGTCGTGCGCGTGGTCCGAGAAAGTCCGACAGCTGTGTCTGTGTACATGACCGGACAAGATTTGTTGCGGTTTCCGGTCAAACCCGGCCAGTTCATGATATTCCGTTTCTTTGCCAAGGGTTTTTGGTGGCAGGCTCATCCGTTCTCTCTTTCGAAGGTTCCTCACGGAAACGAATTGCGGATAACGGTCAAAGAGCTCGGTGATTTTACAGAGCGGATCAAAGACCTACCGGTCGGAACGAAGGTCTTTATCGATGGTCCGTACGGTGTATTCACTGATCTTTTCGGCGTCTCGTCTAAAGTCCTTTTTGTTGCGGGCGGTATCGGTATTACGCCCATACGGTCGCTCATGGAGGAGATGCTCGCGAAAGGGAAGAATGTCGTGTTGTTGTATGGCAACAAGACCGCGAATGATATCGTATTCAAGGGAGAGCTCGATGAGCTTTCACAACGGTATGGTTCCCGGATACTGTATGTCGTGAGTGATGATCCGGCGTATGGCGGAGAAAAAGGCAGGATTGACGAAGAGAAAGTGCGCCGTTTGGTGCCTGACTACTGCGATCGAGAGGTCTATGTTTGCGGACCGGTGCCCATGATGGATTCAGTCATCGCACTTGTGAAGAAGTTGGGAGTGGACCCTGTGCGTATTCATTACGAGAAATTTTCTTTTTAATAACTGTATGAAAAAAGAGATAGCCGTTTTTGGTGGCGGGTGCTTCTGGTGCACAGAGGCGGTTTTTTCAATGCTCCGGGGCGTCATCTCGGTTGCGCCTGGGTATGCTGGCGGTACAAAACCCGATCCGACGTACGAAGAGGTTTGTTCTGGGGCCACCGGCCACGCCGAGGTCATTCGTATAGAATTCGATTCAGAACAGATAGGCTTCAGGGATCTTCTGTCTGTATTTTTCGGATCGCATGACCCAACGACTAAGAATCGCCAAGGAAATGATGTTGGCGCGCAGTATCGCTCGGTTATTCTCTATTCGAGCGAAAAACAGAAAGAGGAAGCCGAGAAGTTCATTGCCGGGATAAATGCTTCGAGTAAGGCTGGAGTGCCGATAGTGACCGAGATCATTCCTTTGAATGTGTTCTACGAGGCAGAGGATTATCACAAGGATTATTTTGCGCGCAACTCTCGCCAACCCTACTGCGAACTCATCATCAATCCGAAACTCGAGAAGGTTCAGAAGACATTTGCGGAGCTCATAAAGACGCATTCTGTCGAGCGCTCATAAAAAGCGGACCTGTGCTTGGTCCGCTTTGGGGGCGTGAGTCGTTCAGGAAATCTCACGCAGTGGTGATTTCGTGGCGCTCTCGGAAGCATCGCAGGCCGCCGAACTTTACCCAATGTTCGAAGAGGGCCTTTCGATCTTCGGAGCTTTTCAGATTTACGGGACGTCCCAGCTCCTCGCTGGTTCCGTGGATGTTGAGAGGGCTTTGTATCTCAGCAACCTCACCGATGATGTACTCTTCAGGGGTCACGCGTCTTTTTTCCATAGGAGTATGCAATTCTGCCATTAAGAGTACTCCGTCCAACCTTTAATTCAATGGTCAGGGTGTGTATTTCCTGTGTGTGATATCTTCGGCGTCATTTTGGTTATAAAGACCAGAAGGAAGACCCCCTTTCCTGTCTGGGAGTGATTTGCACCGTTCGTTCATGGGCAGGAGAGGGGGGTCGAGGAGTGATCTGACCACGGCGCGTCGTGGTCGAAACGCGCTCCTCTCATAAGTTCTTTCAATTATGATCAGACGAGCCATTGGACTCGGGATCTTTGTGGTGGTGATGCAATTTTTAGCACCCTCGGTGTGGTCGGCCATCGAAACGACCATAGTGTCGATGCTATCGGCTGTCGAACGCGTTGCGTCCGAAGCAACACTCGCGCTGCCGCAGGCCGCACTTCCCAAGACTCCCGCTCGTTAATCGAAAAGCCGCTCTTCTCGAGCGGCTTTTGTTATTTATACGAGACCTCTTTCGCGTTCGAATTGATCTTTGAGTTCGACGTATAGTTTCGGCGTAATCATCTCGCGTTCTTTGAGAGAGTCGAGCTCTTCCTCCTGTACTTTGAAGATGCCCCTGCGTGCGAGTCTCTCGTTCAGTTCTCGGATGACGCTTTTATTCCGTTCAGCGATCGTGTGCATTTTCTTTTCCGCTGATGAGCGAAATTCTTCATATACGGCAAGAACTTCAGCGGATATCTTCTTGTTAAAGATATCCGCATGTCCCTTGATAAGGTCTGTCAGTTCGAAGAGGGCCTTTCGGGCGATAATCGATTGGGCGCGGTAATACATATACTGTTCTTCGATGAGTTGTGTTTTGCTCGGTTTCGGGAAAAGTTTATTCACCTGGCTCATGAGGAGGTCGACGATGTTCTTCTTGTCGAGTTCCAGCGCGCGGTCAATCCGCGTGTTGCCACTTTCTGCGTTGTCGAGCTGGATAGTGAGCTTGTTCAGTATCTTTTTGTAGACCGGTTCGGCTATCTCTCCGTATGCGAACAGTGTCTTGAGCGCGTGTTTTTCTGTACCAATCGCGTGAATCTCCAGCACTTGGCGAGTGATGACCTCGTGGCCCGGATGTTCTTCGAGTATCGTTTTTGCCGCAGTCGATCGCTTAAAGGCGTCTTCGTGGAAGGCAAAGAGCTTTTCGTGGGTCACAGCGTCGATGAAGCCCCGCTCTTTCATGTTTTCCAGTTTTTCCAGGACTTTGGTGTGGATCAGGGAGAGGCTATCTTCTTTGGCTTCTTTTTCGATATCGGTCAGGTTATTCACTTTGAGTTTCGACATGAAGCGGGATATCGTTGTTGCTTTTATGAAGAGTGTCGCATAGATACAGCCGATGGTGAGTCCCATCAAGAATTCTTTTGGCGTGTACGCATATGACCATCCGGGGAATTCAAGCGTGTCAGGGATGATAAGAACGACCATGACCGCGAGAGCGCCTCGCAATGACCCCCATGCCAAAAGATGCTGCCAGGAGAGGGGGATATGTTTCTCTTTCTTGGAGAGGTTGAGTAGTGATATGACCGGGTAGACGGAGAGCGCGCGGGCAACAGCGACAATGGTCACTGCGCCGATGATCGGCCAGATGAACTGGGTCAGATCGATCTTGATCGTAGCGAAGAGAAGTCCTATCAGGAGAAACACGATCGAGTTTGCCATGAATGCCGCTTGGCCCCAAAACTTTTCGATGAATTCCTCGGCTCGCGGGGAGATCTTCGACCGGCCGTAGTTGCCGACCACCATTGCGGCGACAAGTGTTGATATGATGGCTGAAAGTTTTATCTCAAAGCCCGCGACCATAAGATGTTCCGAGAGGACTTCGGTCAGCAGGAAAGTTAGGTGTGAAAGGACGAACATGAGGAGGATGCTCACTGATTCATTCGTTCGGGTCCACTCGATCGCTTTGGAAAAGATAACACCCATGAATCCGCCGAAGATGATGCCGCCGATGACCATGGTTGTGAAAAGAAAAAGACCTTCGCCGATCGAAGACAGGCCATGGAAGCCGGTTTCGGCGATCTCAAGTATGATGAGGAAGATCGCGACCGCCGTACCGTCATTAAAAAGACTCTCGCCTTCGAAGATGAGCGAGAGTCTTCGCGGCGCGCCGTATTCTTTGAAGAGTGCGAGTACGGCGACAGGGTCCGTGGCTGAGATCAGGGCGCCGAAGAGCAGTGCGACCATGAGCGGTATCTCGAAGCCAAAGTATCCGAAGACGGCGTAGAGTACGAACCCAATGAAGAAGGTTGATATCAGAAGTCCGACAATCGACAGAAGAGCAATCGATCGGATGCTCTCCATCATCCGGCGGGTGTTGATATTGTATGCTGACTCAAAGATGAGTATCGGCAGGAATATGTAAAAAAGTATCGATGGGGTCAGGGGGAATTCTTTGATGAAAGAAAAGAGAGGGATGCTCGAGAGAGGGACAAGAAGGACACCGATAGCGACGAGGAGTACGGTGTACGGCACTTTTATACGTTTTGAGAGAAAAAAGGTCGCGCTTGATATCGACAGGAGACTGAAGAGCGACAACATCGAGACGAGTTTGACTTCCATAGATTTATTCGTTGTTGCTGTTATTTTTTAAGGGAGAGTCATTATTATCCCGCTTTGTATCGGTGTCAACGGCGGGTGGTGTATACTTTTACGTATCGCTATGGATATCGTTTCTCATGGATTGTGGGGCGCGGCCGCTTTTGGCCGCCCGCGGAAGACGAGTTTTTGGCTCGCTTTTGTGTTTGGCGTAGCGCCGGACCTTTTTTCATTCGGCATATTTTCGCTATCCGTGTGGCTTGGTTTGGCGAGCGGTCCCGATTGGGGAGCGGGCCTTCCTGATCCGAGCGAGATACCCCGCTATGTCCATACGCTCTATGATTGGACCCATAGCTTGCTTGTTTTTGCGTGGGTATTCTCATTGGTGTGGATAATCATACGTCGGCCTCTTTGGGAAATGTCGGCGTGGGGCCTCCATATCATCATGGACATATTTACGCACTCAAGTCGCTTTTTTCCGACACCCTTCCTGTGGCCAGTATCAGAGCGAACAGTCGATTCGATCTCGTGGGGGGATCCGCGGATATTCATCCCGAATATCATTCTTCTTGTCATTGTGTACGGGTGGTTCTTGATTCGCGCCCGCAGGTCCCGTTCACTCGTTGCATAGTATACGTTCATGTCGATCACGCGATACATTGTTATAGGGATCCTCGGCATCATTGCCGCAATGTTTGGCATCGTTGCGGTGAAGAATATGCAGTCGCCGACGCCACTTCTTGTTCCCGAGGTTCAGGATGTCGCAGAAGAAGAGAGCGGTCTTCCTGCAAGGGCTACGGAAGAGAGGACCGTGCCGAATTCGCCGCAACCTATTCAGGAGAAAGAGATTGAGCGCGCGGTTTCTTTGCCGAATCCTTTGGTGAGATCGGGCGGTGAGAATGGAGCCCTCACGCCGACAGGAATACTCTCATGGACCAATACAAGCCGGGTACGGGAAGGAGTCACGTTACTTCTGGCGAAGAACACAGTCCTCAACGAGGTAGCTCGTTTGCGCTTGAAGGATATGTTCGATAAGCAATATTTCGAGCATATATCGCCGACGGGGATCGGCGCGAGCGATATCGCTGAAGAAATAGGGTACGGGTATCTTTCGATCGGAGAGAATATCGCTCTCGGGAATTTTTCAGACGACGAGGATATCGTAACGGCGTGGATGAATTCGCCCGGACATCGCGCGAATATCTTGAATACGCGGTTCACCGAACTCGGCGTCGCTGTCGGCAAGGGAGTTTATCAGGGAAAGACGGTATGGATAGGGGTCCAGATATTTGGCCGACCGCTGTCTTTGTGTTTAGGGCCAAGTACCGATTTGAGGGCGTGGATAGACCGCAACCGCGCGCTTATTGAAGATCTTGATTCACGTTTAAGGATCCTTTCTGCGGAACTTGAACGGATGCGCGACGAAAAGCCTCTTCAGGAAAAGAAGTATAATGCCGTTGTCGAGGAGTACAATATCCTGGTGAACGAGATAAATCCCTTGAGCCAAGCTACGGAAAAGATGGTCGAGGAATATAACAGTCAGGTCAGGGTATTCAATGCGTGCGCCCAGGGATAACTATCAAGAATGAGCATGAAGAAAATATGGTTCAAGAGAAAGACGTATGGGTGGGGGTGGACACCTGTATCGTGGCAAGGATGGTTAAGTACCGTTGTCTATGCCGTTGTCCTTCTGTGGCTGTTCCGCGTTGTCGATAGCCTCTCTCATTCGATGAGCGACGTTCTTGTGGGGTTCGCGCCCGCTTTCATTTTTACCACGCTCGTCTTTGTGGCGGTCTGCTGGGTAACAGGGGAAGAGTCTCGGTTTCAGCGGGATGATACGTCGTCCGTCCAGAATCCCGTCCCGCCCCGATCGACAGATTAGTAGGAATTAGTATCATTATGAACATGGATTATAGCAATGTTTCTTTTGCGGGTATCTTTCTTGCCAGCGTCGCTTCGATGGTCATAGGTTTTGCGTGGTACGGAAAATCTCTTTTTGGTCCCCGCTGGATGAAGGAGAGAGGGTATACCCCGGAGGCGTTCGACGCGATGAAGAAGAAAAAGCGCATGGGAAGGATATATGGGATATCATTCATCTCATCTTTCCTGATCGCGTATGCGTTTTCTATAATCACCCCTCTCTTTGGCGGAGGGGTTCGTGAAGCGATCGAGCTTGCCGTGTTGGCATGGGCCGGTTTTGTGGTCCCTATTCAGCTGAATGAAGTGCTTTTTGGGGACACGTCTCGCGATCTTTTTGCTATCAACGCGGGATACCAGCTCGCCTCATTTGTTGCGATGGCGCTCATTGTATACGGATTTCTTTAGAAGTCCGCGACGATTGTTGCATGGACAGTACAAGGGTGTACAATAACTCCCACAAGTTCTTTTTCCTTATATTATCAAGATAACGGTTGTTACTTATGGCGAATATGAAACGAGGTATTGCCGCACCGGCGATCGTCGCGATCCTTGCAATCATCGCGATCTTCGGCGGTACGTATTATTACAACAAGGGCAAGGGTCCAAGTGCGCAGAAACTTTATGAAGCGACCATACCGCTCGCGCCCCTCAATGATTCCGGTCAGGCAGGTACGGCAAAAATTTCGGTCAGGACCGATGGAAAGATCGGTGTTACGTTGAAGATCAACAAGTCTCCGATGTCTGGCGAAGCGACGACGACCCAGCCCTCACATATTCACAGCGGGGCATGTCCGACGCCGGGAGCGGTCAAGTTCCCGCTTGTCTCCGTCGTGAACGGCGACTCTGAAACAGTGCTTGACGTTACCGCAGAGAACCTCCTCACGATGCTTCCTTTGGCGATAAATGTTCACGCGTCAGAGTCAGATCTCGGTACGTATGTTGCCTGTGGAGATATTACAGATCAAAAGATCCAGCAGCTCATCAAGAAAGCGGAGAGGGCCTCCGAGCGCACGGCAACGACCACTGTTGGCACAGAGAAGGGCGAATCGCGTTTTGAGGATCCTTCAAAAAAGAACGAACGAGCGGAGGATGTGAAGGCTCCTGTGGTCCAGGGGTACCGGGGCACCGTCCTTGCTGGTGTCGAATCGCCATTCCTCGAATTCAACAGAGCTGACTACGAAGCTGCGTTGAAGTCCAACAAGGTCATCCTGCTGTTCTTCTATGCCAAGTGGTGCCCGATCTGCAAAGAGGAGATCAAGGAGGCGTATGCCGCCTTCGATGATTTTCAGACCGATAACGTCGTTGGTTTTCGCGTGAATTTCAACGATGATGATACTGACGGCGACGAGAAAGCCCTTGCGAAGGAGTTCAACATCACCTATCAGCACACGAAGGTCATTCTGAAGAACGGAGTCCAGGTTGGCACCAAGCATGTCGACAGCTGGAATAAGTTGCGTTATCTGTCCGAGTTAAGCAAGTCTCTCTAAACAAATAGTTCATGAACGAAGATCTAGCACAGAGAACCCCTGAACCGCGGGGGAAGGAGATATTCCTTTCGAGTCTGTTCTTTGTGCTCGGATTCTCGGTCATTTTCTCTCTTGTCGGCGTTCTGCTTCAGACCGTTCTCTCGAATTCTTCTTATACCGTACAGTTGTGGCTAGGCCGGATCGGCGGAGCTGTTATCATCCTTTTCGGACTTTTTCTCCTGAAGCTTTTCACGCCGGCGTTCCTTACCCGCGGCCATACGTTTACGGTCACTCGTCGGTTCAAGTCGCACTACGTGACCTCTTTCGTCTTTGGCGCCGCATTCGCTGTTGGTTGGACGCCATGCGTTTCTGCCGCTCTTGGAGCGATATTGGCGCTTGCGACCACACAGGCAGGCAGCGCATTCCTGTTGTTGTTCGCATATACGTTGGGTATCGGCATCCCATTCCTTCTTGTCGGGCTTTTTACCCGTCAAGCAGAACGGTTCATTGCTCGTGCCGGGACATGGCTTCTGTATCTGCAGTATGTTTTCGGCGCCGTTCTTATCGCGATAGGCATCCTGGTCTTTACCGGACAGTTGAATCGCGTTGCGAATCTCGAGCTTATTGCTGATCTCTTGGGGCAGCTTGGATTGACCGCGACATTCGGCGGAAGCATCCAGTCTCTCACGATCGTGAATATAGGTATCGCTTTTGCTGCGGGACTAGGCTCGTTCTTGAGCCCGTGTATCTTGCCGATCATTCCAGGGTTCTTATCGTACCTTGCGTCGACTGCAATAAAGAAAGAAGACGCGCTACACTGATGTTCATGGGTCGCACGAAGAACATGGTTCGGATCGTGGTGCTGCTCCTTATCGGAGTGGCGATCGTGTACCTTACTTCGACGAAGTCCGAACAGGCGAGCGTCGGTTCGCGAGACGCGGTTTCGGTCGTCCCTCGATGTGAAGGGGGGAATTGTCCCGGACAGAAAGAACCCGTTCCGCAGGAGAATCAGGAACTCGCGCCAGTGATATCGGATAAGTCGAAACGCTTTGGTCTCGCGAAGGAAATGACAACGCTCGACGGGTTTATTAACACCGAGGGCAAGCCTATCACGCTCCAAGAATCCATTGGTAAGAAGGTCATCCTTGTCGATTTTTGGACCTATACCTGCATTAATTGTCAGCGCACGTTGCCGTATCTCAATTCATGGTACGAAAAGTATCGCGATGATGGATTGCTCATTGTGGGCGTGCACACTCCGGAATTCGAGTTTGAACAGAAATACGAAAATGTTCTTGATGCCGTACGCAAGTTCGATATCAAATATCCCGTTGTTCTCGATAATGATTATTCAACATGGGGAGCGTACGGCAATCGGTACTGGCCGCGAAAGTATCTCATCGATATCGATGGGTATATCGTCTATGACCATATTGGCGAAGGTGCGTATGAGGAGACGGAGATGAAGATCCAAGACGCTCTTCGCGAGCGCAAGAGAGTTTTAGGCGAGAGCGGAACCATCGACGAAACCCTTACCAAAGAAGAGGTCGGAAAGGCGTCGGAGGCCAAAAGTCCCGAGATATATTTCGGTGCGTTTCGAAATGAGCGGTTGGGAAATGGAGAAAAGGGAAGAGTGGGTCCTCAAACATTCGTCGTTCCTGAGGCTGCCCTGCCGGACGTCCTCTACCTTTCAGGGTCATGGAATATCGAGAGTCAGTTTGCTCACAGTTCCTCCGATGATGCACGGATTGTGTTCACCTATCGCGCCCGGGATGTATTTTTTGTCGGTAGCTCTGCGGATGGCGCAGAGGTCGAGGTCTTGATTGATGGTGTGCCCGTCTCGTCTTCGATGAAGGGGGCTGATGTCGGCGTTTCGGGAAGTGTCACGGTCAAGGACGAACGACTGTATACGTTGATCCGCGGTACATCCGTCGGCGATCACACGCTCGAACTTAGGGTGAAGAAGGGAACGCTCAAGGCATTCACCTTCACCTTCGGATGATTTTTTGAAAAATTCCTGACTTTCTATATACTTGAGCAGTCATATGTTCGGGAATAGAGACGGACCTATGTACAACAACGGGGTGTAGTATAGCGGCAGTATACACGCATGGGGTGCGTGCGGCCCGAGTTCAATTCTCGGCACCCCGAAGGGATGGAACGGATCGGTCAGAACCACGACGGGAGACTGTTCACGTTACCTTGAAATCAGGACGATTAGCTCAGTTGGCTAGAGCGTTCCCTTCACACGGGAGAGGTCACAGGTTCGAATCCTGTATCGTCCACCGCGAATGTTAGTGAGCGGCAGGATTCGAAAAGTCTGAGTATATCGCGCGTAGCGAAGCGAGCACGATACGAGGACTGTACCGAATCTGTAAGATTCGAATCCTGTATCGTTTATGACCGTCTTCAATTCACTGTGAATCTTTCTATTTTTCAATTCTCTTGTTAGTATCTATTGGCAATAACGGGATGTGGTGTAACGGCTAACATACACGTTTCGGGTACGTGTGACTCTGGGTTCGAATCCCAGCATCCCGACTGAATGTAATGAAGGAGGGTGAGAAAAGCACCTGCGTGCTTTTTGGCTGGGATTCGAAAAGGTTCTTCCATATCGAGCGACGGCTTTTGCGGCGCGAGATGGAAAACCTGTACTGGTCCTGTAAGGACCGCTAATCCCAGCATCCCGACATGGAACATATCGGACAACAGGAGGGTTCTCACGAACAGTTTTGTTTTCCTGAGGTAGGATCTGAACGCGGAGAGATTGAACGTGTTGCAAGAATTTTTTCTAAGGACGACCCTGGGCGTTTCGTTGAGGATTTTTTTCGTGCCGCAGAGAATTCTCAGCTCGTAGAAATATCTGATGCAGTATGGATAGCGCTTGAGAATACGGACTCAGCAGATATTGCACTCGGCAGATGGGACCTTGTTGAATATCATGCCGCGCCCGGTAAGCGCGACTGGCAGACGCTACGGGCCACGATGGAGCAGGGAAAGGAACTCGATGCCCCTATCGTTGTGAAGGTGGGCGGCGTCTTTCATCTTGTTAGCGGCAATACACGGCTTATGGTCGCCAAGGCCCTCGGGGTCAGGCCGAAGGTCTTGATGGTCACTATGAATTAAATAAAGCGAGGTTCTTGTGAGTACATAAGGATATGTATTTGTTTTGCGGGCAGTACAGACCTATTTTTATCCTCATATGCGTTTAAATCCTTATGAATCAAGGGTTTTAATGGGCATTGACCGAGTCATGTAAGAGTAGTATTATCCACTCTTGTCTTTGTTCTTTGTCAGGTGACAATAAACGTAATCAAAACCAACCAACTACAGAAAGGTATACTGCATGGCTCAGCGCAAAGTTGCACTCGTACTCAACGGCGGTCCCGGATCGGGAAAGGGTACGGACGCAAAGGTCATTGTCCGTGAGGAAGGATTCACTCAATTTGAGATGGGTCCGTATCTTATGGATCTGCGAAAGCGCGATCGCGCTCTCGATCAGGTGATGGTCAAGACGACCGATATCGGTCTGTATGTGCCGGATCGGCAGATGGTCCCGATCCTTCAGGAGAAGTTGAAGCTGGGGTTTCCGTCGCGGGCGGTCGTTGATGGAGTGACGCGCACTGCGTGTCAGGCCAAGCTCGTTCTGGAGGCCCTTCTCGAGGACGGATTCCGTGTCGTTACGGTCAACCTGTATATTCCCGTCGAACGGAATGACGTGTTCCACACGCGGATGGAGTTCCGCAGTCGGCCAGGTGAAACCCTGGAAGTTCGCGAGCGCCGTATCGAGGAGTATCGTCGGTGGGATAGCGAGGTCGTTGACTTCATGCGTGCGTGGCCCCATCACTTCTACCGCGAGATTGACGGTACCCTGGAACATCCCTTGCGGGTCGCGGCTATCAAAGCGATCCTTGCCGGCGCGCCCGGTTCTCGGCCGGTCAATCCCGAAGCGCCTGCGATGGTTCCAAGGAGCGGCTGGAGCGCATCTCCCGGCATGGTCTGTAGCGATCACTGATCTGTTGTCACCGAATACCAGAACGCCCCGACCTGCTTTCATAGCGGGCCGGGGCGTTTTTTTTGGACGAAATCAGTTTTTCTTTATTCCGTTCGCTCTCTTCGTCGTCGCTTCTTCGATGTGGCGAACAACCTCGTCTTCATCGTCGGTTATCACGTAGAGGTCCATGTCTTCTTTGCGGATTGCGTTGTGCGCCACGTATATATGGTTATAGATGAACTCGTGCAAAGGTTCCCAATAATCCTTGCCGAAGAGGATGACGGGGATCGCTGGTATCTTCTTTGTCTGAATAAGAGTGATCATTTCAAAAAATTCATCGAGGGTTCCAAATCCTCCCGGCAAGAAGATATATGCCTCTGCGCCGAATGATAGAGCTGTCTTGCGGCTGAAGAAGAAACTACACTCGACTTCTGCGTTGAGAAAGCGGTTGGGGATCTGTTCTTCGGGAAGCTTGATATTGATACCGAGTGATTCGCCCCCTGCTTCGTATGCGCCGCGGTTCGCAGCTTCCATGACACCACCACCGCCGCCGGTAAGGATGCTATACCCGAGTTTCGATAGGCGGTTCGCGAGTTTCTGGGCGACCTTGTAGTGTTCGTTATTCTCAGAGAATCGGGCCGATCCGAAGAAGGTCACGGATTTCGGATACTTGTTGATGAAGGTGAATGCCTGTTCGAATTCTTTTTCAATCGCGACGATTTGCCGTTGGACCTCCTCGGCTATCTCGTGGCGACTGAGAGGGATAAGCGTATTGCGATGATTGTTGGATATGCCATTTGTCATGCGGCAATTCTACTATAAGCCGAGGTGTTTTAGAAATTCATCTCGTTCAGGCCCGACGATTTCGCGGAATTCTCCCGGAGCAAGCCGGCCAAGTTCGATGTTCTCGATTCGGATACGCTCAAGCGACGTGATGGTGAAACCGAGATTTGCGCACATGCGCCTGATCTGGTGTTTTTTTCCTTCTGTAATGGTAATCTCGATTTCTCGCGTTCCGATCTCTCGCACGTATGCGGGTTTGGTTGTGTATCCTTCTATGTCGACGCCCTGTCTCATCCATTTGAGGAAGTGGTTGGTGACCGGTTTGTCCACCGCAACGCGATAGACCTTTTGGTGATCGCCGTCGGGGTTGAGGAGACGGTCAATGATGCGTCCGTCGTTGGTGAGAATGATGAGCCCCGATGAGTCTTTATCGAGCCGGCCGACGGGGAATATTTTTTCTGGAACACCGTTGATCTCTGCGATGCTTGGTATCTCTTCCTCATCTTCTCCCGCAGAATGCGTGATGATCCCTCGCGGTTTGTGGTAGGCGAGGTAGATATACTCCCGCGAACGTACGCCGCGAACGTCAATCTGGTCCCGTTCGGTCACTTTCATGCCAAGCTCGGCGCGAGTTCCGTTGACGAACACTCTACCGCTTCCGATGAGAACATCGGCTTCGCGTCTTGTGGCGACGCCGAGTTCGGCGAGCCGTTTGTTGAGTCTAACGAGGGGAAGGTCGTCCATAGATAAGACTATACGTGAGAATACGAAATTTACAATTACAGGGCACCGGCATATAATGTCGTCTATTCGCACTAGAAGCTAAATCACGCATTTACGATTATGAACAAAATGACCCTCGGTGAGTGGATCGGTGTCGTCGTTTCACTCCTTATCATCGCGCTATTTTTTGGTTCCATGCTTATGGGCACAAATGATCAGGTACCACCATCGTCTACTTCAGGAAATTCCGATTCTGCAGGATTGGTGGCGGAGGATATTGTCGTCGGTCAGGGAAAGGTGGCGGTAACGGGAAGCACAGTATCGGTGCACTACGTCGGAACGCTCGTGTCCGGAGAGAAATTCGACAGTTCGCGCGATCGCGGAGAGCCCTTTGAATTTACGCTTGGGTCAGGCGCGGTCATTCAAGGATGGGATAAGGGTATCGTCGGTATGAAAGTCGGCGGCAAACGTAAGCTCACTATCCCGCCAGGACTCGCATATGGTGAGAATGGCATAGGGCCGATACCTCCGAACGCGACCCTGGTATTCGAGGTTGAATTGATGGACGTTAAGTAAAACGGTAAAGGACACTGTTTGAGATTTGGAAAGAGGGCGATATAATATCGCCCTCTTTTACTATTTGCGCATATTCATCATGTTCACCATACAGACGGTTGTGGGACGGGAAATATTGGACTCGCGGGGGAACCCAACGGTCGAGGTCGATATCACGCTTAAGGATGGTTCGTTCGGGCGCGCCGCCGTACCATCGGGTGCGTCGACGGGAAGCCATGAGGCAGTCGAACTTCGCGATGGGGACAAGGGACGCTACGGGGGTAAGGGCGTGCTTAAGGCTGTCGCGAATGTCAATACGAAATTGAAAAAGGCTTTGGTAGGGAAGAAGTTCGACCAACGATCGCTCGACAACGCGATGATCGCGCTCGACGGTACGCCCAATAAAGGGTCGCTCGGCGCCAACGCCATACTCGGCATTTCGCTTGCGTTCGCTCATGCAGCAGCGCGATCGTCAAAGATGCCTCTCTACAAATATTTCGAGAAAATCGCAAAGACGAAAAACAAGGTCCAATTGCCGGTACCGATGATGAATATCTTGAATGGCGGCAAACATGCCGAGAACTCGACAGACTTCCAGGAGTTCATGATCCAGCCGGTTGGCGCGAAGTCATTCGCCGAAGCTCTTCGGTGGGGCGCGGAGGTCTTTCATGCACTGAAGAAGATCCTGCACGATCGTAAGTTGAATACATCTGTCGGTGATGAAGGGGGATTTGCACCGTCGCTCCCGTCGAACGAGGCCGCTGTCGAGATCATTCTCGAGGCGATAGCGAAGGCGGGGTATGTTCCCGGCAAGGATATTACACTTGCGCTCGATGTGGCCGCAACGGAACTGTTCAAGGATGGCAAGTATCATCTTGAACGAGAGGGAAAGGTGTTGAGTTCGAACGAGATGGTGGACTTTTACGCCGCATGGTGTGATAAGTATCCGATCGCTTCGATCGAGGACGGTTTGGCCGAGGATGATTGGGATGGCTATGCCTATATGACCGCAAAGCTCGGCAAGAAGATCCAGATCGTCGGTGACGACCTCTTTGTCACGAACATCGAGCGCTTACAGATGGGTATCGAGCGTGGTATCGCGAACTCGATCCTTATCAAGCTGAACCAGATCGGTACGGTGTCGGAGACGATAGATTCAGTGGTGATGGCGAAGAAGGCCGGATACACATCGATCATTTCGCATCGTTCCGGCGAGACCGAGGACACGACCATCGCTGATTTCGTCGTAGGCACCGGTACGGGCCAGATCAAGACAGGGTCTCTTTGTCGTTCGGACCGCGTTGCCAAATATAATCAGCTTTTGAGACTCGAAGGTCTCTTGGGTAAAAAAGCTCTGTATAGAGGGAAGCAGGTTTTCAAAGCGTAATACGAAAAGTAAAAACCGCCGAAGCATTCGCTTCGGCGGTTTCGATAAGGGCTTTCCGCGGTCGTTACTTCGCCGCGGTCTTTGTCGGGAGTTCGTAGTAGTCGGTGGCCGGGACGAACCAAGCACCGTCTTTTTCGACAAGCGCGACGATTTTGTTCAGTTTTCGACCGAGCCGGAAAGTGTCGGCGGTCGGCGGTTTGAACAAGAAGTCGTGTTCGTTGACGATGGCCGTTCCTCCGCGGCTATTTTTCAGGATGAACTTCCGATCATTGGTGCCGCTCGTGCCGACGAGTTCCCAGGTGACGACGGGGAAATAGCGCGTGTCGCCGACGTGAGCATCAATGGTCCGGTCGCTCTCGAGCTTGAAGGCGGGGAGCGTGTGCCGCTTGATGTACGTCCGGAGCTTGTCGTGCTCGCTCCTCGAGCCTTTGGTGAGACCGTCGGTGGCGTTCCAGTAGAACTTGGTGATGTCCCCGACCGAGACGCTGATGTGGTCGAGGTTTCCCTCGTGGTCTGTGTGGAAGACTACCCACGATGAGATGTTCGTGTCGACAGACACGTACCGGACACCATCGTCGCCGATGGTGATGGTTGGCGGAGTCTTGGGAATGGCCACGTCCGCTGCGGAGGTGGCGTGTGCAAAGGTAAGGAGCATGAGGCAGGCAAGGGGACGGAGTGTGTTCATGTGTTCAGTCTGTTCGGTGTTGCGGTTGGTTGTGAAGCCCTTATTTCAAGGAGCTCTACTAACCCCTATAATATCATATTAATTAACCATAGTCAATAGTCAGGAGGGGCTTTGAATAAGGGGCTGATTTGGCCTATTCGGCCAAATTGTTGTACAATCACGGTATGAAAAAAGAGAAGCGCGGGACGGTTGCGCTTATCGTGCTTGACGGGTGGGGCTATCGGACCGAATCGAAAGATAACGCGATCGCGGTTGCGAAGAAACCATACTTCGATCATCTATGGGAGACGTATCCACATGCTCTTTTGGATGCGTCCGGACGGGCCGTGGGTCTTCCTGATGGACAGATGGGTAATAGCGAGGTAGGTCATACGACCATCGGGGCCGGGACCGTGGTACCGACAGAGCTTGTGCGTATCGACGACGCGATAGCTTCAGGTGAATTTGAGAAGAATCCGGCGTTCGGTTCGCTCTTCGAGCATGTAAAGGCGCATAACTCGATGCTTCATGTGCAAGGACTTGTCGGTCCGGGCGGCGTCCATGCTCACAGCAACCATCTCTTTGCTTTCTTGCGCGCTGCAAAGAACGCAGGGATTTCCAAGGTCGCGATACACATCTTCACTGACGGACGCGATACTGCCCCGCAAAGCGCGGCTGATTACATCAAAGAGCTGGAGGAGGAGATACATCACATCGGTGTCGGATTCATCGCGAGCGTTTCGGGCAGGTTCTACGCGATGGATCGCGATCACAATTGGGATAGAACCAAACGTACTGAGGAGGCAATCTTCGAATGCAAGGGCAACATCTGCCGCATAAAGCCATCGGAGTATGTTCGGGGGCTTTATCAGGAAGGAAAGCTCGACGAGCATTTAGAGCCGATCGTCTGTCTCGGAGATGATGGGAACGGGTGTTCGCTGAAAGATAACGATGGCGTATTCTTCTTTAATTTTCGCGCTGACAGAGCTCGGCAGATATCGGAGAAGATACTCGGCCAGGCAACCGGTAAGAATATCTGTTTCGTGACGCTGACCGAGTACAAGGCAGAGTTCAAATGTCTGGTCGCCTTTCCGCCGATAGAGATAGGGGAGACCCTTGCAAGTGCGATATCGGCCGCAGGTCTCACGCAGGCTCATATCGCAGAGACAGAGAAATTTCCGCACGCGACCTATTTTTTGAATGGAGGCAGAGAGGCACCGTACCCAGGCGAGGTTCATATCCTTCTTGATTCTCGTAAAGACGTTCCGACCCACGATCTCGCGCCGAAGATGCGAGCGGAGGGTATCGCCGATAAAGCCGTCGAAGAGATAAAGTCCGGCAAGGATTTCATATTCATTAATTTCGCGAACCCTGACATGGTCGGCCATACGGCGAACGTGCCAGCGATCATGGAGGCGATTGCGGAGGTTGATAGACAGCTGGAACGGGTTGTCGAGGCGTTGCTCGCGCACAATGGTGTCGCCTTCATCACGGCAGATCACGGTAATGCGGAGTTGAACGTTGATCCGGTGACCGGAGTGAAGCACACATCACATACGCTGAATCCCGTTCCGGCAATCGTTACAAAAACTGATATCGGTCTTTCCCCTGGTTCGCTCGCGGATATTGCCCCGACCGTTCTCTCGTTGCTCGCTATTCCTGTGCCTCAGAGTATGACCGGTAAGAATCTCATCCACGTATAAGGTATTTTGAATCGGCGCGGCGATACGGTATACTCAATGTAATCAGTTCAATGATCCACCATGTCTAAAAACACCATCATTACGGGCGTTGTCATCCTTGCTGTCGTTATCGGACTGTTCTCTCTCTCGAGTTTCTTGAGCCCGAACAAAAAGATCATCGATCGGTGGAATGGCCTGGGTGTCGAGTGTTTGCCGAACGGCCACGCGAATCTCGCGCAGCACATACACCAGCGGATCCGCGTCATTATCGACGGTGTCGATACGACCGTCCCCGCGAATGTGGGCGTGCTGACCAACTGTCTTGCCGAGATGCATACACATGAAGGGGAGCCGAATCTTATCCACGTTGAGAGCGCCGAGCCCCTCAAAGAGTTCAGTGTCAGGGATTTCTTCGGTGTTTGGGGTGAGTCATTCGATAAACCGAATATGAATGTCACGGTTCTTCTCAGTGGAGCAACCACGACGGAGGGTGGCGATCTTATCCTACGCGATAATCAAATAGTCGATGTCGTCTATGTGGGCAGTTCGCAGGAAAAAGCACAATAATAGTTACGGGATACCGGGCAAGGTCCAAAGTCTCTTTTTTGCCGTGCTTATCATCGGCGCACTTTTTCTGACGGGGACAATCCTTCTCCCGTATCTGAGCGCTCTTTTCTTCGCCCTTATTTTGAGCATCGTATTTCGGCCTTTGTATACGAGAGTATACCGAGTCGTTAAATCATCGAATGCGGCCGCTTTTCTTTCTGTCCTCGTTGTCCTTTTTGTCATCATCTTACCCCTGGTATTCTTCGGCATCCTTTTGTTCAATGAGGCATATGATTTTTATTCAGACGGGGATTTTACGACGAGTAGCATCACGTGGGTCGAGACTTTGGACAACCGCATCCAGACATTCCTGAACACATTCTCTCCGGGAATATCGTTCGACCTTGAGAACCTTGCCAATCGCGTGACGGGGTGGTTCGTCGGTAATCTTTCGGCTTTCTTCTCAAAATTTGTTGATGCAGTGCTCGGTCTCTTCATTGCGGCACTCGGCCTTTTCTATCTGTTCCGCGATGGCGAGCATGTCATTAAGCGTTTGATGTTCTTGAGCCCGCTATCAGACCGATACGACGAGGAGATATTCAAGAAGATTGAATCTGCGATCAACTCTGTTGTGCGCGGATCTTTGGTGGTTGCCATCATCCAGGGATTCTTGTCTGGTATAGGGTTTCTTATATTCGGACTTCCGCACCCGATTTTGTGGGCCAGTGTTGCGATGCTGACCTCTCTCATTCCCAACGTGGGTACCGCGGTGGTCCTTGTTCCTTCCGTGCTTTATATATTCTTTTCGGGGGATACTGTTTCCGCTGTGGGATTGCTCATCTGGGGCGCTATCGCGGTCGGTTTCATAGACAACCTACTCGGTCCCCATCTGATCGAACGAGGCATCAAGATACACCCCTTCCTCATACTTCTTTCGGTCATCGGGGGCATAACATTCTTTGGACCAGTCGGTTTTATTGCCGGACCCGTCATTTTGAGCCTTCTTTTCGCACTTCTTGATATTTACCCTTCAATCGTCCGTGCCTCGATGCGGAGCCGATAAAGACTTTCTTGTTTTTTATACACAGCTTTGTGCGAGCGCGTTTTTTTTGCGCGCTATAATTCAGGTATGACAGGCCTCCTTCAGAGAGGTTATGTCGTGTTGGAGCTATCATGTAAATAATGAAAAAAAACTTTTCGTGAAGCAGCCACGAATCCTCATGTTCGGTTGGGAATTCCCTCCCCACAATAGTGGGGGACTTGGTGTCGCGTGCGAGGGGTTGGTGAATGCGCTATCGAAGATCGGCGCGCATGTGACATTTGTCCTGCCGAAGAAAGTCGAGGTCTCATCTTCTGCTTGCACGATAGTTTTTCCGAGCGATTCGGAGTCATCGTTCGATGTTCGGTATATCGACTCTCCTCTTCAGGCGTACATGACTTCAGTGGAGTACGAAGAGCATATACGGAAAGGGGGAAGTCCGGGCGTCTATGGCAAAAGTTTATTCGAAGAGGTTGAGAGGTACGGAAGGCAGGCGGGAGAGATAGCTAAGCGCGAGAAGTTCGATGTCATCCACGCGCATGACTGGCTCTCGTTCCCAGCGGGCATGACTGCGAAGAGGGTATCTGGCAAGCCGCTGGTCGCGCACATCCATGCAACAGAGTATGACCGTACTGGCGGACGACACCTCAATCAACAGGTTTATGATGTCGAGCGTCGGGGAATGTCCGTGGCGGATAAGGTCGTCACGGTGTCGAAGTTCACCAAAGATATAGTCCAGGCGCACTACGGCGTTCACCCAGATAAGATACAGGTCGTCCATAATGGCATTAATTCGTATGAATACTCTGACACAGGAACGCTTGCGCCGATGCTCGCGCGATTAAAAAAGAAGGGGAACAAGATAGTGCTCTTTGCCGGGAGAATAACTCTCCAAAAAGGTCCTGACTATTTCGTCAAGTTGGCAAAGAGGGTCATTGAGAAAAATCCGAAGGTCTATTTTGTCGTATCGGGTTCGGGTGATATGGAGGGGAAGATGCTCCAAGAGATCGCGTATAACGGATTATCCCAACACTTCATTTTTACAGGTTTCTTGCGAGGGGAGGAGTTCCATCAAGTGTATCGGGCGTCGGATGTGTATGTTATGTGCAGCGTATCCGAGCCGTTCGGCATCATTCCTCTGGAATCGATTTTGAGCGGCGCGCCGGTGCTCATATCAAAACAGACCGGTGTGGGGGAGATATTGAGCCATGCGTTGAAGTCTGATTTTTGGGATATCGATGATATGGCCGATAAGGTTCTCGCGGTGCTTTCTCATGATTCGCTCAAAAAAGAACTTCTGGTCCACTCGAAGCGTGAAGCGACAGCGGCGACATGGGAACGAGCTGCAGAAAAATGTCTCCAGATATACGAACAGCTAACGAGATCGGTAGTGTATAATTAATGTCCAACCAATGACCGCTATCTGCTTTTATTTTCAGGTACATCAGCCTCGGCGCGTCAAACGCTATCGCGCTTTTCAGATTGGTCAGGACAGAGAGTATTTCAATGAGTCGGGCGATAATAAGCTCAACAACAAGAAGATCTTGGAGAAGGTCGCGAATAAATGCTATCTTCCTGCGAACTATACGATATATGACCTCCTGCTCAAACATCCGGAATTCAAATGCGCGTTCTCATTTTCGGGTATCTTTTTGGAACAGCTCGAAGAGTATATGCCGCATCTTCTGGAATCGTTCAGGAAGCTCATCAAGACTGGACGTGTCGAGGTTCTCTCTGAAACGTATTATCATTCCCTCGCCGCGCTATATTCGAAGGAGGAATTTCGCCATCAGGTAGAGCTTCATCGTCGAAAGGTGAAGGTGCTTTTTGGCGTAGAACCGACGGCATTTCGGAATACAGAGCTCATCTATTCCAACGATATCGGCGCAGAAGTTGAGGCCATGGGGTATAAGGCCGTGCTCGCCGAGGGCGCCGATCACGTTCTCGGCTGGAAGAGTCCGAATTTCCTGTATCGTCCTCGCGGCGCCAAGAAAACAAAACTGCTTCTCAAGAATTACAAATTGTCAGACGATATAGCTTTTCGATTCAGTTCGCGTGCGTGGACGGAGTGGCCGCTCACCGCGCCGAAGTTCGCTCATTGGGTCTCGTCGCATAACGGCAGCGGCGATGTCATCAATCTCTTCATGGACTATGAGACGTTCGGCGAGCATCAGTGGGAGGATACCGGAATATTCGAATTCATGCGCGCGTTGCCGGGAGAGGTGTTGAAGCACCGAGATAATACGTTTGTGACCCCATCCGAGGCCGCTGACCGATTTCCGGCACGCGATGAACTCGATGTGCCTCAGTATATGTCCTGGGCCGACGTCGAACGGGACCTTTCTGCGTGGCGAGGAAATCCTATCCAGCATGATGCGTTGCAGGCGATATACGGCCTTGAGGGTGCGGTTCGCGAGATCGATGACCGAAAGATTGCCGAAGATTGGAGAAGGCTTCAAACCTCTGACCACTTTTACTACATGTGCACGAAGTGGTTCGCCGACGGTGATGTCCATAAATATTTCAATCCATACGAATCTCCCTATGATGCATTCATTTCGTACATGAACGCCGTTCATGACCTGCGACTCCGTATCGACGACCGTCTTACCGCGGTGCGGGCAAAGCCTCCGCGGGGTTTTAAACAGCGTTCCGTTGCGGGTTCGCGCCGATAATCAGTACAATGAACATGAAGGGAAAGACTCCACAAAAAAAGAAGAAGG
>Ga0207952_1000175_pt1 | contig 65993 bp, 52 predicted proteins | sample SubbioR12Aug_8Ca_FD_184831 | JGI IMG/M metagenome (GOLD analysis project Ga0207952, IMG submission 184831) | Serpentinite rock and fluid subsurface biosphere microbial communities from McLaughlin Reserve, California, USA - CR12Aug_8Ca (SPAdes) | ecosystem: Environmental > Terrestrial > Deep...
TTTAGCCGTAACCCAACGCATCGGCTTATGGCGGTGCAATGGCTTCAATTGTTGGGTTACGCTCTATCGAGCTAACCCAACCTACGCAATTGAGCCGCAGCGGCGGGCATTCACTGAATAGTTACATTATTTTTTGGTCATGAAGTAATAAACCGTCTGGCATTTCAAAACCATTTGATTGCCGTTTTTTTCGATGGCTTCGCAGGTTTCCATTTTCGAGCGGCCCGGTGCGGCTTGTTTGACCAGTTTGCCGTCTTGAATGGAATAGTTCAGCACGGCTTTCAGGCTGTCGATACGGGCGTGAGCGTCCGAATCCTTGGTGACGCCTTCAAGAGTGCCGTCCGCTTTGATGGTCCAGGTGGTGTTGGAAGATCTGGCGTTGCTGCCGTCGCTGTTGGCGGATTCTTTATCGATTTGCCAAGTGCCCAGGACATCGGCTTGCGTGAGAGCGACTTCGGCTGTCGCCGCAAAAGATAAAGCCATCAGGGCGAGGACTGGAAGTGTTTGAATTCGCATGCTTAAAGCCTTCTGAGTCTTGTTTAAAAGAGTCTAAATTGTAACACAGCCGGAAAAGAACTATTAAAGAAGGTAGGGTAATTCGCTCGCGGCCTAGGCGATTATTTTGCCGGGCTTTGCCCGGCGGCGCCTGCCGTTATCGGCAATCGAACTGTTTCGGCCAATCCCGGTAATTGAATACCTGGCCTTCCCGGCGCACGGTGTCCACGGCGGCCAAATCGACATCGGCATACACCCATTGCGCCTTGTTGTATTCGCCTATCGCCAGGATGCCGTTATTGGGGAAACCTCTATCGACCGGCGTGTAAATCGCCGCCGCGCCGCGGTTGACGTCCACCGCTTCCGACCAGTCCGCATCGCCGACCAGCGAGGCTTGCACGACATAGCATTGGTTTTCCAGCGCGCGGGCCTGGCAGCCTATTCGCACCCGGTAATAGCCGGCTTCGGTGTCGGTGCAACTCGGCACCAAAATCAGCGTGGCGCCGCGCTCGGCCTGCATCCGCGCATAGTGCGGAAATTCGCTGTCGTAGCAGATGTTGACCGCCACCTTGCCGAACGCGGTGTCGAACAGCTTGATCTCCAGGCCGCGCGCGATATGCCATTGCTCGTTTTCGAAACGGGTCATGGTCAGCTTTGCCTGATAATCCGCATCGCCTTGCGGGGTGAAGAAATAGGCGTGATTGCGGAATTCGCCGTTGTCGTGTTTGACCGGGAAGGTGCCGGCCTGAATGTAAACCCGGTGCTCGGCGGCCAGGGTTTCGAACAGATTCAGATAATCCGGCAGCAGGGTTTGCAGGGCATCCAGCTGGCCGTTCAAAGAGCTATAGACTTCCTTGGGAAACAGCGATGCCAGTTCCATGCAGGCATATTCCGGGAACAGCAGGATGTCGGCCTTGTTGTCCGCCGCTTCCTTGACCCAGCGGCGGGCCTTGGCCTCAAAGTTTTCCCAGGTTTCCAGGAAACTGATGTCGTATTGGGCGCTGGCGATTTTAGGCACGGTCTTCTCTCAACCAAAAAGTCATGGGTTTTGGGGTTTCGGTCGCGTCGTCCAGATCTTTCCAGGTGTAGGTGGTTTTCAGCTCGGGATGCTTGAAATAGCCGCGCTTGTTCCAAAATTTATCCAGCGGCACATAATCGGCGGGCCGGCGCGGATGGTCGGCCGGGCGTTCGACGCAGCAGAAGGTGATATGCCGGAAGCCGCCCAAATCCTCGGCATGGGCTTCGCGTTGCTCGAAGAATTTGACGCCGATGCCGAGGCCGCGATAGGCCTTGTTCAGCACCGATTCGCCGCAGTAGAACACCTGGTCCGGGTCGTAACAATGGTCGACAAAGGGTTTTTTCACTTCGGCGGTTTCGTATTTCAACGGTATCGCGGTCGAGGCGCCGATAATCGCATCTTCGTCAAAGGCCAACACGATTACGCTTTCCGGGCAGTCGATATAGGTTTGCAGATACTTTTTTTCGTACTCATAGTCGCCGTCGTACAGATACGGGAAATCTCGGAACACTTCGATGCGGAGGCGGGCCAGTTCGGGGATGTATTGAACCAGCGCCTCGCCGCTCAAACGCTGTATGCGGATGTCTTTATTCATGGGTTTTGGTTTGATTGAAAAACGAAACAACCGCCGCCGGCGATCCGGCGGCTTAAGGCGGCATATTGTATTGCAGGCCGGCGGGATTGCCTATCCGCGAATCGGCGGCATGGATGCCGGAGGTCGAGCAGCGCGGGAGCGGTTGCCGAGTATGCCGCGGAAGGGTGTTTAAATTACGCGAGAATAGTATTTGAAAAGCCGTATGGCTCGTATATGCTGTGCGGCTCGTTTAACCGAGCTTTCCTTTTTAACCTTAAGTAACACATTTGAAAACTAGAGCCCTTTTATTCATTTTATTTTTAACCGCCGGATGGGAGTCTGCCGTGGGAGCACAACAAGCAAACGCTGTCATTGAAAACCAAGTCCGGGACTTGCTGGCGCAAATGACCTTGGAAGAAAAAGTCGGGCAGATGACACAGGTCGACTTCAGCGTGATTTCGATCGAAAACGGCCAGGATGCCGACAATCCCATCGACCAGGCCAAGTTGGAAGACGCCTTGTTCAACCATCATGTCGGTTCGATCCTGAATACCCCGACCACCCCGAACAACAAAGCCCAGTCGATAGCAAAATGGCGCAAGCTGACGCAGATCATCCGCGAAACCGCCGCCAAAACCCGCCTGAAAATTCCGGTGATTTACGGTATAGACGCCATACACGGCGCCACCTATACCCTGGGTGCGACGTTGTTTCCGCAGGCCATCGGCATGGCTGCCACCTTTAATACCGAACTGTCCGAAAAAGCCGGCGAAATTACCGCCCGCGCGGTTAAAGCCTCCGGACTGGACTGGAATTTTTCGCCGGTGATGGACATCGGCCGCCAGCCCTTATGGCCGCGGTTGTGGGAAACCTACGGCGAAGACGTGCATCTGGCCGGGGCCATGGGCAGCGCTTATATTCGCGGCCATCAGGGCGACGATTTTGCTGCCGCCGACAAAGCGCCGACCTGTTTGAAACATTATGTCGGCTACAGCTATCCGCTGAATGGCAAAGACCGCAGCCCGGCCTGGATAGGCGAACGGGCCTTGCGGGAGTATTTTCTGCCGCCTTTTCAGGCCGGCGTCTTGGCGGGCGCGCCGACCGTGATGGTCAATTCGGCGGAAGTGGACGGTATTCCCGGCCACGCCAACTACCACTATCTGACCGAAATCCTGCGCGGCGAGATGGGCTTTACAGGCTTTACCGTGTCGGATTGGGAAGACATCATCCGCTTGCATACCCGCGACAAAATGGCCGCTTCGCCGCGCGAGGCAGTCAAAATTGCCGTGATGGCCGGGGTGGACATGAGCATGGTGCCGTTCGATTATTCGTTTTACGATTTGCTGCTGGATTTGGCCAAAACCGGCGAGGTGCCGCAGAGCCGCATCGACGAAGCGGTAGGGCGTATTTTACGGGTCAAACTGCAAAGCGGATTGTTCGAACGTAGCGAACCGTCTATAGCGGTTGCAGGCAACTTTGCCACCGCGCAAGATCAAGCGGTAAACCGTCAGGCGGCCGAAGAGGCTATCGTGTTGGCCAAAAACGCCAACGGCATTTTGCCGCTGAGCAAGCAAGCCAATATTTTGGTGACCGGCCCCACCGCGAATTTACTTAGCGTCATGAACGGCGGCTGGACCATCACCTGGCAAGGCAATGCCGAACAATGGTACCCGCAAGACAAGTTGACGCTGTTAAATGCCCTGCGGCAAAAAACCGCCGGCAAGGTCACTTATGTCGGCGGCCAGCGTTATGACGAAGAAATCAATATCGAACAGGCGGTGGCTCAGGCCCGCCAGCATGATGTGGTGATTCTGGCCTTGGGCGAAAACACCTATACCGAAACCGTCGGCAATATCGACAGCCTGGAATTGCCGGCCGTGCAATTGCAACTGGCGCGGGCGATTTTCGCGGCGGGAAAACCGGTGATTCTGGTGACTTTCGGCGGCCGGCCGCGCATTATTACCGAGATTGCCGAGCAATCCCAGGCCGTGCTGCTGGGTTTTCTACCCGGCATGGAAGGCGGGGCGGCGATGGCGGACATACTATTCGGCGACGTCAATCCCAGCGGCAAATTGCCGTTGAGTTATCCGCGCGCCGCTAACGATGTGACACCGTACGACCACAAACCCATGGAAGCCTTCGAAGCCAATCAATATAAGCCGCTGTATCCGTTCGGCCACGGCTTGAGTTATACCCAATTCGAAACCGGCGGCTTAAAGCTGAATAAAAACAGCATCGAGTTAGGCGATTCGATAGAGGTCAGCGTCAAGGTTAAAAACACCGGTAACCTGGCGGGCAAGGAGGCGGTGCTGGTGTATTTGCATGACGTGATCGGCTCGGTGACCCGGCCGGTCAAGCAATTAAAGGCCTTTAAAAAAGTCGAGTTGCAACCCGGTGAGCAGCAGACCCTGAGTTTCACGCTGACGGCCGAGGAGATGTCGTTCATCGGCATAGACCGGCGACGGATTGTCGAGCCGGGCGAGTTTGACGTCATGGTCGGCGCCGAAACGGTCCGCTTCAACGTGGTCGCAAACTGAGCCGGATTGCAGCGATGAGCGAACGCGACGATCAGGCTACACCCTCGTACACCGGGCCGCTGACGGTATTGACGTCCCTGTTTTTTATCTGGGGCTTCATCACCTGTCTGAACGACATTTTGATACCGCATTTAAAGGCGGTGTTCACGCTGAATTACTTTCAGGCCATGTTGATTCAGTTTTGCTTTTTCGCCGCTTATTTCGTGGTGTCGGTGCCCAGCGGCTGGCTGGTGGAAAAAATCGGTTACAAGGGCGGCATCATTGCCGGGCTGTCGATTGCCGGCCTGGGCTGCCTGTTGTTTTATCCGGCGGCCGGCCTGCATGCCTATCCCTTGTTTTTGACGGCGTTTTTCGTGTTGGCTGCCGGCGTTACCTTGTTGCAGGTGGCGGCCAATCCCTATGTGACGGTATTGGGGCCGACCGAAACCGCATCCAGCCGCCTGACGCTGACCCAGGCCTTTAATTCGCTAGGTACCACGCTGGCGCCGTATTTCGGCGCTTTGCTGATTTTGTCGACAGTCGTAAAAAGCGCCGACGACATCAGCCTGCTGAATACCGAGCAATTATCGGCCTATCAGGCCACTCAGGCGGCGGCGGTGCAAAATCCGTATTTGTTTTTGGCGGCGGTGTTGTTCGGTTTGGCGGCGCTGTTTGCCGTGTTGAAACTACCCGAGATCAATCTGGAACCAGTCCTGCAGCATGAAGCCGGGCAGGGCAGCGCTTGGCAATACCCGCATCTGGTATTGGGCGCGCTGGCAATTTTTGTGTACGTCGGCGGCGAGGTGGCGATAGGCAGCTTCATGGTCAGCTTTTTGGGCCAGCCCGAAATAGCCGGCCTAGCCGAACAAGACGCCGGCAAGTATGTGTCGTTTTACTGGGGTGGCGCCATGGTCGGACGCTTTATCGGCGCGGCGGTGATGCGGGTGTTGCAACCCGGCGCAGTATTGGCTTTTAATGCGGTGATGGCCGCTTTGTTGGTGTCGGCCGCCATGTCGGCTAGCGGCTGGCTGGCGATGTGGAGTTTGCTGGCGGTGGGCTTATGCAACTCCGTCATGTTCCCGACCATATTTTCGCTGGCTCTGGCCGGCTTGGGCCGGCATACCGGACAAGGCTCGGGCATTTTATGCGCCGCCATCGTCGGCGGCGCCATCGTGCCGGTAATGCAGGGCTTGCTGGCGGATCGTATCGGTATTCAGCCGGCGCTGGGCTTGCCGGTATTGTGCTATCTGTATATCGCCTACTACGGCTGGCGCAGTGCAAGGGTGTCTGTAGCGGCGGATTAATGGCGTATCCCGATCATCGCAGCCGTTGACGCCGAAAACTTCAGGCAATCCGATTTGAATCCGGCTTGGTTTTGAAGGGTTGGATTCGACGGTACGGCTACGCGCTTCCGCTATGGCGCCTCTTGCAAAATCACTTTTGCCCCAGTCTGACACGCCAGAAAAAACACCGAGATGGCGCCAAGGTCATCAAAAAATACCATGCACCGCAAACGCCTTACCAACGAGTTCTCGATCATCCCGATATTCCAGAAGCCACCAACAGGCTCTCCGCGAACACCACGCCAAGCTCAATCCATTTGCTCTCAAAGCCGCTATTGAGCAACAATTGAAACCGATCTTTTCACTCACCCAGGTTACCTCTAATGCGAGGCAACGACGCTGACGTTTCGGTTACCTTTCCTATGAGGCAATACGCATGTGGCGGTCGATTCAGCCGTCTTGCAGCGGCTTGAGATGGATATAAAGCGGTCGGTACAGCGCGCTTGCCCAGTGTTCGAAATCCGCGGTTTCGCTGTGATACAAACTGGCGAAGCTGGGGAAAAACCGTTCCAGATAAGCGTCGAAATCGACTTCGCCGGGGTTCCAGTCGTCGCCGTCGTATTGCGCTTGCGCGGTTTCCAGGGCTTTATCTTCCGGGGCATTCAGCCAGGCGAACGCCGTGCGGCAGGCTACCGGCAGCGGGGCCCGCATGCCTTGCCGCCAGGCTTCCAGCAGGGTTTGCAGATGGTCCAACGCTTCGTCTTGGGGCAGCGGTTGAAGGGTGATGATGCCGTCGGCGGCGGCGATAAAACTTTGCGCCGGCAGGCCGTCGGCACAGGCGGCCAGATGTTGCAGCCAGGGCAGGATCAGCTTGTGGTATTGAATCCGGTCTTTTTTAAGCAGAGTTTGCGCCGTCAGGCTCAATACCGCGCAGCTGACGCCGGAGCCGGAATGGCGACAATGCGTCAAGTCGGCGCTGAGTTGCAGGCTAACGCCGTCGGCGCAGCCGAAGTTCAATTCGATATGCCGGGCTTGCATCTCCCGCGGCCATTGCTCGAGCAATATTTGATATTGGCGCCAGGTCTGGCCGGCCGGCACGGCGATGCCGGCGAAAGCGGTTTCGGCAAAGCCGCCCAAGGGCAACGCGCCTTTGCCGCTTAAAGCGGTCATTTGCTGTTGAAAAAAACCGTCGAGATCGGCCGGTTGCCGGCTTTGCAAAGCTTCCAGCAGTTCCTTGCCATGGATGTGGGCCTGCAAGCGGTCGAAACCGAAGGGTTCGTTATCTTCGCTGCTGACGTCTTCGCCGTCGAAGCTGAATTTCAGGCTGTGCTGGCAATAGGTTTTCACCGGCGCCCCGAGGAAACGCGCCAGCGCTTCCAGATTCAGACTATAGGATTTTTCCTCGCTATCGCCGGCATTGGCGGCGCTCATCGCGTCGCCGGGCGATGGCTGGAACCATTCCCGTGCATAGGTGAACAGGCGCGGGTCGCGGCCGGTTTTAATATAGTCCGGGCTGAAGGGCTGCAACGGGTGCTCCAGCGTCAGCGTTTCCAGCAAATTTTGCCCGTGCGGCAAACAAAAACTCTGTTGCAGAAAATCGCGTAATTGGGCGATCAACACCGACGGCGGCCGCTCGCTGTTGTCGCGGATGCTGCGGCCTATCCATCCGAGGTAAAGCTGCTGTCTGGCGGATAGTAGCGCTTCCAGAAACAGGTATTGATCGTCCTGCCGCCGCGAGCGGTCGCCGGGCCGGTATTGGCCGCGTTGACTCATCAAGTCGAAGCCGTGCGGGTATTGGCTGCGCGGGTAGTCGCCGTCGTTCATGCCCAGCAAGCAAATCAAGCGAAACGGGATCGCCCGCATCGGCATCAGGGTGCAGAAATTCACCCGGCCGCCAAGGAAACGCTGCTGCAGGTTCGGTTCGTCCACCGCCGCCAGCCAGACTTCCCGCACCACGTTTAACGGCAGCGGATCGTTCGCGCCGCAGCCGCCTTGCAAGCAGGCCTGGTGCCAATTGCTCAAGGCGAGATGCAGCGTATCCAGGGTTTTGCGGTCGCGCTCGTTGTCGGCGGCAAAAAAATCGGCCAGCAGTTCGGTCAGCGCTTGCAGCCAGGTATCGGCATTTTTTTCATGCTCGAGACTGCCGGCGTAACGTTCCAGCGTATCCGATATATGGCATAAATGGCCCAGCCATTGCGCGTCCAAGCCGCCGATTTCCGGATAGGGTTCGATGCCGTTGAAGGCTGCCCCGGCGCCCACCGCGTAACCCAGCAGCATGCGGCGCAAGCCGAATTGCCAGGTGTTGGCGGCCAAATCGGCCGGCATCTCCACCGCGCGGGCGCGTTGTTCGGCATTCAGGCCCCAGCGGATACCGGCTTGTTCCAGCCATTGGTGGATTTTGGGGATGGCGGTTTCGTCCAGGCCGAAGCGCAGCCGCAAGGCAGGCACTTCCAGCAGACCCAGAAATTCGCTGACGGTGAAGCGCGATTCCGGCAGATTCAGCAGCGTTTCCACGGCGACCAGCAGCGGATTTTCGCCGCGTTGCTGCTGATCGGCCAGACTGAACGGAATATGGCGCGGGTCGCCGGCTTGTACCTGGCCGAATACGGCGCGGATATGCGGCGCGTATAGATTGATGTCGGGCACCATGACGATGATGTCTCGCGGATAGAGTGTATCGCCGGCCTGCTCGGCCGCATTGAAACGGGCCAACAGTTGGTCGTGCAATATTTCCACTTCCCGCTGCGGACTATGGGCGATATGAAAAGCCAGCGACTCATCGGCTTGGTCCAGCAATTCGGGTTGTTGCGGCACCGGTTCCAGGTCCAGGATGCTTTGCTGCAGCCGTTGCAGCAGGCTGCGGCGGCCGTCGCAGCCGTAATCCCGGAACAAATCGATTTTGTGGTCCGGCCAGTGCCAATCGGCATAGGCCTGGGTTTCGTCGAAATGGTCCAGCAAGCGGATATAGTCGCGGCCCTGTTTGCCCCACGCCGCCAACAGCGGGTTGGCATGCAGATGCAATTCCTCCGGGTTCAAGCCGGCGGCCATGCCGGCTTTGTAGGTTTGCCGCTTGCGCTGGGCTTTTAACAGTTCCTTGTCTTCGATGATGTCCGCCCAGTAATGCCGGCAGGGGTTATGTACGAACAACACAATCTGGCAAAACTTGCCCAGTTTGGCCAGCGCTTCCAAGGATTGTTGCGGCAGCGACGACAAACCGAATAACACCACGCGGCGCGGAATGCCGGGCGGACGTTGATCCAGATCGCCGATGCCGGCCATGAATTGGGCATGCACCGAGGCTCGGCTAGCAAATAGGCTATGATTTGTCCCGAGATCGTCCAATACGGCCCGCCAAAGTTGCGCCTGCCAGCTTTGCCGGTCGGGCAGGGGGCGGGCTTCGCCGTGCGCATCGCGCAGTATGTCCCGGCCGCCGGCCCAATCGGCTATCCAGTCCGAACGGTACATCTGGTATTGATCGAACAGGTCGGCCAGTTGCTCGGCCAGTTGGAAGCGCTTGCGAGCGTTGAGGTCGTGCCGGAGGAAATGCGCCAGGCTTTCGAAGCCGGGTTGCCGGATCAATGCCGGCAACAAGCGGTACAGGCGCCAGGTCAGCGGCGCTTTGGCCAGCGGTTGCTGCTGGGGAATTTGTGAACCCAACACCGCCCGGTAGACGCTCCAGATAAACAGCGACGGCAATTGAATTTGCATCGCGGCGGCAATGCCCAAGGCGCTGTTTTGCGCCAGGCTTTGCTTCAACCACTGGCCCATGCCGTTGCTTTGCACCAGCAATATTTCGTTTTCCAGCGGCGCCAGCGGGTGTTGGCGCAGCCAGTATTCCAGCACGTCCCGCAAGGCTTCCAGTTGGTTGGAGTGGATAACGGCAATGCCGCTGTCCAGGCTATGGCTCATGGCGGCGGTTTCCGGCATCGGTTTAAGGCAGGATTTCCGTTAGCAGGGTTTCCAGGTTTCGGATTTTATGATCGCAATCTTCGATGCTGGCTTGCACTTCGCGTTTAAAAAACAAGCCCATGGACTCGCCGGACATTTCATGTTCGGCATATTCGTTTAACAGATGGCAGGCATCGTTCATGTCCTGCTCGGCGGTTTCCAGCTTTTCGTTGTCGTCCAGGGCGTCGCTGTCGTTGAGCATCATCAAACGGCTTATCAGCACATTCTGGTGCCGAAATACCGACTCCGCATAGTCGGAGAAGTTATCGTAGGCTTTTGCCGCGGGCGGTAGGGTGGTGCAGGCTGTCGATCCCAACAACGTTACTATCAGAAATTTTTTAAATCCGGATAAAGCCATCATTCATCTCTTTTATACCAGGAAGCCAAGCAGGGTTTCGGTTGTCCGCTTAATTTAAAGCGTGTTGGAAAATTAAGAATGGAGTTTATGTGTTAACAGCATTTCTAACATTAATTCGGCCCCTCGGCGGGGAGGCATGCAAACAATACGGTTATTTTAACCGTTCGGCCGGTATTCGGCACATATAAGCGCGCCGAATTTCGGCCCATGGGCTCAGGAAGACGAGGGTATGCGCCAAGCGGTAAACCGGTTGGCTTTGATGGTCTTGGACCAATAGGTAAGCGGAAGTCCCGCCTTGCGTTTTAGATGCTGCAGAAACTGCATGGGGCTAGGCAGGTTTTGCCAATGGGACGGCAGGAAGGAGGCATGGTGGGAGCCGTCTTGCAACACCAATCCGTCGATATGCGGCCTTAATTGGCCGATGAGGTCAAGTTCCGAACTGAAACTCAGCGGTTCCAGGGCGGATAGCAGATCGATATGAATGTCCAGTTCGTCAAGTTCCGCGGCAGTGACGGCAGGAAAGTGCCGGTCGTAAAAGGCGGCGGCAAAGGCATTTTCCGAGACGTCTTCCGCCAACGGGCGAATCGGATCCAGATTGCCGACACAGCCGCGCGGTTGCCGACGGTACTCCAATATCACAAAGGTTGCGCCGTTGCGCGCCAGATCAACCGGATATTTTGCGCAATCGATACTCAGCGGCTTGCCGGTTTTCAGGCCATGGGCGATGGATTGCCAAGCTAGGCTCAATAATACGCTCTGTTGGGGTTGGGTCAATGGCTGAGACACGGTATTTTCCTGGTACGAAAGGGCTATTAATGGGTTTTATCCCCATTGGGATCTATGCACATTATAGCGGCGGCCCTTGATTTTCCCGTTTCTTAAACAGGCCAGGGCCTTGTCGGCATTCGGCCGCGTTATGGCGACATAGGCGTGTTTGTCGAACACATCGATTTTGCCGACTTCGCCGGCGGCGATGCCGGCCGTACCCGTCAACGCGCCTAGAATATCGCCGGGGCGCACTTTTTGTTTACGGCCGCCGTCTATCCACAGCGTCACCATGGGCGGTTGAAAGCGTTGTTCGTAACTCAGTTTAAACGGCGCTATCTCGTCCCAAGCGGCCGAAATACTAAGATAATCTTCGATGGCCTTGACTCTGTCCAGCTCGGTATCGGCGCACAAACTCAACGCCAAGCCTTTGTTACCGGCCCGGCCGGAGCGGCCGATGCGGTGTAGATACACTTCCGGATCCCGGGGCAATTCATAATTGATTACGGCTTGCATGTCCTTGATATCCAAACCCCTGGCGGCCACGTCGGTGGCCACCAATACCGAACAACTCTTGTTTGCGAATCTTACCAGTACCTGGTCGCGGTCCTTTTGTTCCAAATCGCCGTGCAGGGCCTGCACGGAAAAGCCGCAATCGGCCAGACTGCCGGCTACATCCTGGCATTCGCGTTTGGTGTTGCAAAATACCAGCGTGGATTCGGGCCGGTGGTAAGCCAACAAATAGCCCAGCGCATGCACTCTTTTGCCGGAATCGACCCGATGGAAATGTTGTTCCAGCTGGTTATGATGGTGGCTGGTGTCTATGCTGACCGAAACCGGCTTGAACTGAAAAGACCGGCTCAATTTACGGATCGGGTCGCTGTACGTGGCCGAAAACAGCAAGGTTTGCCGGTGGCTGGGGGCGTGGGAAACCACGTCGGTAATGACGTCCGCAAAGCCCATGTCCAGCATGCGGTCGGCCTCATCCAGCACCAAGACTTTTAAATGCTCCAGATGCAGGCTGTGTTTTTGCAGATGTTCCTGCAAGCGGCCCGGCGTACCCACCACTACATGCGCGCCGTGCAACAGCGAATCCCGCTGCGGTGCAACCGGCACGCCGCCGCACAAAGCCAATACTTTGATATTTTGGGTGAAACGGGCCAGTTGGCGAATTTCCTTGCAGACTTGATCGGCCAATTCGCGGCTGGGGCATATCACCATGGCTTGTACTTTAAAGCTGCCGATGTCCAGCCGGGATAGCAGGCCGATGCCGAATGCGGCGGTTTTGCCGCTGCCGGTTTTGGCTTGGGCGATCACATCCTTACCTTCCAGGATATGCGGCAGGCTTTCGGCTTGTATCGGGGTTAGATGGGTATAACCCAGCGATGCAATGTTTTCAAGCAGGGCGGGTTTTAACGCTAGGGAGGAAAATTCAGGGCTGTTCACAGAGACTCTGTTATTTAATGACGCGGCCGAGTGCCTGCATCCGGCCGAGCATGATAACAGGCTTGGCTTATAACGACGCCAGCGTGATCAATTTTTTCATCAGCTCGGCTTGGCTGTGCGCATTCATTTTTTGCATGGTGTGCTTGATATGGTTGCGCACCGTTTCTTGCGAGCGGTAGGTATGGTTGGCGATGTCGGCTATGGACGGGTTCCTCATGAAGTGCAGGGCGCAAATGGCTTCGCAGCGGGACAGACTGTGAAGGCGCATCAAACGCTCCAGGGCCGGATTTTTATCTTTTTCATGGGTAAACGACAGAATGAAGCCATCCATATAGCATTCCCATTGGTACAGATTTTTTAAAGCGGCGATGGGAATCAGGGAAATTTGGCAGGACTGGCATTGGTTATGGATGGAACTGCTTTCCTGGTTGTGCCGCATCAGGGACAGCAGTTTTTGTTCGATGGCCGGATTTTTCATGCCGAAGCGGTTTTCCGAAATTTGCACGCAATCCAGCTGGCTGATGATGGCCGTATAGATCGGGTCGGAAAACAGAATATTCAGCTCATGATCGACGATGATATAGCCGTCGAAATGATCGCCCAGATGGTGAAGCAACTGGGTATTGATTTTATGGCGTTGCTCCTTATGGATGGCGTCTTGCAGCTTCGGCAGCGTATTTTCCAATAGCCGGCCGATATGCTGTTGCTCCGTGTCCGTGAATTCGGTTTTGCGATTGAGCAGCAGGCTGAGGGCATGGTTTTGCGCGCAGGCCAAGGCGACGCCGAAGCGAAAATGTTGTTGGCCGGGTGGGTAAAAAACGCTTTTATACTCGCCGGGGAGTTCGTTGCGCAGATTTTGGTTGCAGACTATCCGCCGCGGATTTTGGCAGATGTAGCGGTTGAAGTGGTCTTGCCGGTTGAGTTTGTCTTCGTACTGTTCTTGGTACTGTTTCGGGATATGGGCGCTGAACAGAAAACGGGTTTTGCCGTAATCGTTCAGGTCGGTCACCAGTAAGGCGCTGGAGTCGCAGGACAATTGCCGGGCCAGTTCGATTAGAAAGCGGTTCCAGATTAAAGGATAACCGGGGGCGTTGGCCAGTATGGTATGCAGATATAGGTCGTCGGATAATTGCCTCATTGAGTGCCACCCTTGTTTTTATTATTAGTGTTTTCATCAATCAATAAGCGTTAATTCTGAAAGCGGGGTGCAACCGTATTTTCGGCGCATTACCCCGCCTAAAATTTTGCCTCCTGCCGCCCGTTGTTCCGAATGGCGACCCGCCGCTATCGGCGCGCCATTCGGGGTGTGCAAAAAACTTCCGTATCGACGTTTTAAATCGAATTAAAAACGTAGCGGTTCCGCGACGAAACAGCTGCGCTTAGCATAACCCTTAAATGCTTGATTTGCCATTAAATTGACCCATTTGGGTCATGGCGGCGGCTGAACACTTAAGTTAAGCTGGCCTTGGGTCGCATAGCGGGCTGCCGCTATTCACGGGATATGGGAGGGCAAGACGATGAAAACAACTATAAGGGTGCCGGTTCTGTTTGTAACCTCATGGTTTATGGCGACCGTTTGTAACGGGGAAGCCATTTCAACCTTGGAAAGAATCAAGGCCGACAAGGCTTGCGCGGTAATGGCGGCAAAGGGGTTCCGGCCGCTTGCCCAGCAGCAAAGCGAACGTTTTCTGGGCAAAGTCAGCGAGGCCACCGCGGAATGCCGCGGCGGCAAAAAAGCCCTGGCGGGCCGTAGCGTGGTGTGGGTGGATTGGCCCAATTATTGGGGTACCGGAGACGCCAGCAGCAAGGCTGAAGGTTGGGAGTCCATCACCAAGCTGGGCAAACACCTCAATCCCAACGGCAGGGGCGTGGACGGGGCGTTGATGGATCTGGAATATCAACGCATGGAGTTATTGCGCTTCAATCTGTACGACAATAAAACCTACGAAACCTACATTAAAGGCGTTGGCAGCACGCCCGGCCCTGTGGTGAAAGTATGGGCGGAAATGCGTTTGCCGCATACTCACCCCTTATATGAGCAAGTCACCGGCAAGGACGGCACGCAGGTCTGTAACGGCGATTTGATCCGCCACCGCACCATAGACGGTATCTGCAACGATATTTTCAACCCGGCGATGGGCTCGACCAACCAGTTGTTTGCCCGTAATGTCAGCTTCGATTCGACCTTTCCGGATTTGGGAGCCAACGAACTGGTCCGCAACCGCCACGGCGACCGCCTGAGTTTGTTAAAGCCCGACCCGCAAGTCATCTCCAGAAAATTGTTTACCCGCAATCAGTCGAAACCCGATGCCTGTAACCAGGGCCATGGCTTGCCCGGCGATGCCAAAACCGCCGAATGCGACTATAAAAAAGCCCCGTTTTTTAACGTATTGGCGGCCTATTGGATACAGTTCATGACCCACGATTGGTTCTACCATTTGCGGGAAGGCCAGAATACCGAAGCCAGAATGCCGGTCGGTTGTACCAGCCAATTGGTCAATAACCAGGAACAGCCGTTGACCGCCGAACAGGCCGCCAAACTGGGCTGCCGGCCTAACGACAAGGTGGATGTGGCCTTGATCGCGCAAAAGGAACCCGCGCCGACTTTCGAATACGAGGGAAAAACCTATTTGTCCCGCGCCCACCGCACCACCGAAAACACCGTCACCGCCTGGTGGGATGCCTCGCAAATCTACGGCTTCGACGAGCTTTCGCAAAAACGGGTGAAACGCGATCCTAAAGACCCGGCTAAATTATTGATGGTGCAGCGCGGAAACCATAGCGCGGCCGGCGAAAAACAAGGTTATCTGCCGGTATTCAACAGTTGCGAAAACGCCGGCCCCGACTGTACCCCCGATCCCATCAATCCGGCCTGGAAAGGCCAGGAAGCCGCCGGCTTCGCGGACAACTGGACGGTGGGCATGAGTTTTTACCATAACCTGTTCGTGCGCGAACACAACGCCTTTGTCGATAAATTCCGCGCCAACGCCGAGGTCAACCCGGATTTAGACTCCGGTTTGCGCAATCCGGAACATCCCGAGCAGGTGATTACTTATAAGAAAGTCAGCGACGAAGAGTTGTACCAAGCGGCCCGTCTGGTGGTGGCCGCCGAGATCGCCAAAATTCACACCATTGAATGGACCACCCAGCTGTTATACGACGAACCGCTTTATTTAGGCATGAACGCCAACTGGAACGGGCTGTTGATGAAGGACGATCCTGTTTCCAAGGCCTTGAAAAAAGTATTGGATAAATTGGTGGTGAACAAACTCGCTAAATCCGAGCGGGAAACCAAAGCCAACCAGTTTTATTCGGTGTTCGCCTCTGGCGCCGGCATCTTCGGCTTAGGCAGCCATCGTTATAAAGACCACCCCACCTTTTTGGGCCGCTTGATCGACAAAAAGGATATTTGGGATATCCGTAATCCGGAACACGTAAACGGCGGTATCAACCATTTCGGCTCGCCGTTTAATTTTCCGGAAGAGTTTCCCACCGTTTACCGCCTGCATCCTTTATTGCCCGATTTGCTGGAATACCGGGATTTACAGGCGCCGAATACGATCGCCAAAAAAGTGCCGGTAGTCGGCACCTTTAGAGGCAAGGCTACCCAGGCCATGGCCGACGGCGGCTTGAGTAACTGGGCATTGAGCATGGGCCGGCAACGTCTCGGCTTGTTGACCTTGCAGAACCACGCCCAGTTTTTACAAAACCTGGATTTGCCGCGTTTGAATACCGAAACCAACAAAATCGATATCGCGGCATTGGATTTGATCCGGGACCGGGAACGCGGCTTACCGCGCTTTAACGAATTCCGCCGCCAATACGGTTTGAAACAGCTGACCAGCTTCGACGATTTTATCGACTGGCGCTTGCCGACCAACAGCGCGGAATATCTGGAGCAGAAACGCCTGACCGGGTTGTTGCGCGAAGTCTACGGCCAGCATAAATGCGATGCCGGCAAGATCATCACGGCAGCGCAGTTGAACGAAGACGGTTCGCGCATCAACGATTGCCTGGGGCATCCGGACGGCAGCATGGTCGACAATATCGAGGATCTGGATACCGTGGTCGGTTGGCTGTCGGAGTTTACCCGTCCGCACGGCTACGCCATTTCCGAAACCCAGTTCCATGTGTTTATCCTGAATGCCTCGCGGCGTTTGTTTAGCGACCGTTTCTTTACTTCCAGCTTCCGTCCGGAATTTTATTCCACGCTGGGCGTGGAGTGGGTCATGAACAACGGCCCCGACGGCAAGCAAATGGAACCCAAACCTTCCAACGGCCACGAGGTCGAAGTATCGCCGTTGAAAAGAATCATGCTGCGCACCATGCCGGAACTTAAGGATCAGCTTGCCGGCGTCGTCAATGTGTTCGACCCGTGGGCCAGGGACAGGGGCGCGGACTACACCTTGCAATGGAAACCGCAAAGCAGCGCGGCGGGCGATGAAAGCTTTAAGTAAGCAAAGGACATAACAGCAGCGGGGGGGGGCGGCGATTATGAATCAAGAAATGCCGATTGACGATTTAGTTGCCGAAATGGACCGGGGGATTACGGCCGTCATCACCAACGAAGCCGAAGACGGCATCGTACCCCGCTTCAATCAGGCCAAAACCATAGGCTGTCTGCGGGGCGAGTTTCGCGTGCATGAGGATATTCCCGCCGAATTGAAGCACGGGGTTTTTTCCGAAGCGAAAACCTATCCGGCCATGCTGAGGTTTGCCAACGCCACCAGCCGGGACGATGCCGAAAAGGATGTGCGCGGCTTGTCGATACGGCTCTCCGGTGTGGAGGGGGCGGTACTTTGGGGAGAGCCTGGTTGCCAGGATTTTATTCTAAATAGCTATCCTGCTCTATTCGTGGCCACGCCGGAAGATTTTCTGGGCTTTATCCAGGCCCGGCAGGCCAATCGGAAACTGTGGTTTTTTTTGAACCCGTTCGATCCGCATCTGAAAGCGTTGTGGATAGCCTTTAAATCCCGGCAAAAGCATTTGTGTCCGTTCGATGTGCGGTTCTGGAGTACCACGCCTTACAAGTTAGGTGAAGACAGCGGCCAAGCGGTGAAATATTCCGTGATCCCCTGTTCGGATTACCAAACTTTGCAAGCCGAAAAACCGGGCCGTAACCAGTTGCGCGCGGCGATGAAAGCGCATTTACAGCGTTTTCCGGCCAAGTTTCATTTCGCCGTGCAACTGCAAACCGATCCATTAATCATGCCGATCGAGGATGCCTCGGTGATTTGGGATGAAACGCTTTCGCCTTTTCAAATTGTCGCCACCATCACGATAGAAGACCAGGATTTCGACGACCCGGAGGCGTTGGCCGAGTGCGAACGCAGCAGTTTTAATCCTTGGCAATGTCTGGCGGCGCACGAACCCTTGGGGCGCATGAATCAGGTTCGCCGCCTGGTGTATGCCCATGCCGCCGCCGTTCGCAACCGCAATCAGGAGTAAGCAACATGAACGATACCGTCAACAGTTGGCTGAGCAAATCGCGCGAAGAGCTGGACGAAATTTATTGTAACGCCACGCCGGGCAGGATTCCCAACGGCGACACCCAAGGCACCGCTATTCTGGCCGGATCGGTGTTCGCCAAATTGGCGGCATTTTTGGCCGGCGTATATGCCTGGCAAGGCAAGCGTTTCGATTTGTTTTGCCCCGGCGGCCAGGCCGGGGTGCTGGTGAATAAAATCACCTATTTCAGTCTGACCTTTATCGTTGCCAAGGTGTACATGGACAAAAGCTGGCTGGACCAAAAAGACACCATCGTCATCGATTATTCGAAAACCTCGTTTTTCGCCAAAGCGATACGGGATGAAATTCGCGAGATCGAGCCGGGCGTTTACCTGGGCAAGGTCTGGTGGGGTAAAAAGCGGATTCTGGACTTTGCCTTGACCCGCAAAGAGCCTGAAAAAACCACATAGCCGAGCCCGTCGCCATGATCCCGCAATCCACCTTCATGATAGTGGCTCCGGTTCGCGACGGCGAGCTGGAAAACCTGCGCGGTTTGCTGGCGGGTATGAATAAATCCGTGGGATTGGCCGATCCGGCCAACCCGCTGGTGCCTTTCGGCGCATTCGAACGCCTACACATGGCGCGCTTTGTCATCATAGAAGCGATCACCGGAGACGATATAAAGGCTTTCGGCAGAGAGCGGCGGCCGTGGCAGCCGGCCTTGGCGTTTCTGGGCGACTTCGACGGCGACAGAGTGGATTTTTTAACCGAATTGGCGGAACGGGCCGAGGAGGGGCTGCAGCAAATATTCGCTCATTGCGAAGGTTTCTCCAAGGCATTCGATCTGCTCAGCTGGATGGTGACGCATAACATCGAACCGGCGGCCAATTACGTCAATTGGCTAGGGCGCACGGTCAGGCAGGTGCATGAAGAAGCAGCGTTGCATCAATGTCTGTCGGAATATTTACCGCAAATCGTCGCTGAGATGGGGCGTGATAACCCCCGTGTTTTGCGGCAAAAACTGTTATCTCATGTCGAGATGCAAAAGCACGCTGGCCTCCTCAAACTGAGTCCGGAAGACCCCACGCCGCTGGCTTGGATGATCCGGAACGGGCTGCACAAGATCGGGGTACCGTTGGTTTTATTGTTGTTATCGCCGTTATTCCTGATCTTGGCGCCTTTTTTTGCATTGCGCTTGCGTATGTTGGAACGATCCGATCCGGAGCTGTTCATCCGCCCGAGCCGCGAACACATCGAAGCCTTGGCCTATTTGGAAGACCGGGATGTCAGCAATCAATTCAATGTGTTCGGCGATATCAAACCGGGGCTGTTCCGCTTGTTGCTGTTCAAATTTTTAATGCTGCTGACTGATTACGTGGCCAGACACGTTTATAACCGCGGCTTTCTGACCCGGATCAGGAGCATACATTTTGCCCGCTGGGTATTCATGGATAACAATCGCCGGGCATTTTTCGCCAGCAATTACGACGGTAGCCATGAAAGCTATATGGACGATTTCATCAACAAGGCCGGTTGGGGCTTGAACGCGGCCTTCAGTAACGCGATCGGCTATCCCACGACCCGTTGGATATTTAAACAGGGCGCGGAACGCGAGCAGCAATTCAAATACACGCAAAGGCGGCACCAGTTGCCGTCCGAAGTCTGGTACAAGGCCTATCCGGATTTGACGGCCATCGATTTGGCGCGCAATAGCCGTATTCGTAAAGGCGTGGAAATACGCCAGGCCAATGATCAGGCCATACGCGACTGGCTCGGCGAAATTTAGGCAGGCAATCATGGCGACGACACCTACGAGCGATTTTCCATTCGACGACCTGCAAGGGCTGCTGCGTTTTGGTCATGGGCATTTAAAGGACAGCTGCTTCTTATTATTGCAGGTGGCCGACGTCAAAGCCGCCAAGCAGTGGCTGGCGGATGCCCCTGTTTCGCCGGCGACGCAGAACGGTTCTCGCCCGAAGACAGCCTTGCAGATTGCCTTCTCCGTGGCCGGGTTGCGCGCTTTAGGCTTGAAAGAGTCAGTCGTCCGGGATTTTTCCGATGAATTTATCGGCGGTATGGCCGGCCACGAAAGCCGCTCCCGCCGCCTCGGCGATGTGGGCGCCAATGCGCCGGCATACTGGGCGTGGGGCGGCGACAGCGAAAACGTGCCGCATGTGCTGCTGCTGTTATATGCCGAAGCCGGCAAAATCGGTGCCTGGCGTAAAAAAGTGGAAACCAAGTTGTTTGCCAAGGCCTTCAGCTTAGCGGCCGAATTACCGACCCTGGATATAGGCAATGTCGAACCCTTCGGCTTTGTCGACGGCATTAGCCAACCCGATATCGATTGGGCGGGCCGGCAGTCAGTCGACAGTCATAGCCGCGACGGTTTTTCCAATCGGTTGGCGGTCGGCGAAGTGGTGTTGGGCTACCGCAACGAATACGGCCAATACACGGTCAGACCGTTGATCGATCCCGCCGGCGATCCCCATGCGGCGGCATTGCCGCCGGCGGAAGACCGGCCCGAATTCAAGGATTTTGCCCGTAACGGCAGCTATTTGGTGTTGCGGGAACTGGGGCAGGATGTGCCGGGCTTCTGGCAATTCCTCGATAAAGCCAGCGGCGGCGATGCGGCGCAGCGCGAACAACTCGCCGCCAGCATGGTGGGCCGGCGGCGGGACGGTTCGCCATTAATGCCGCTCGCAAGCGAGGCCATACCCGGCATTCCCGCCGGCGACACGCTCAATCACTTCAATTATCTGCCTGATCCCAGCGGCACGCGTTGTCCTGTCGGCGCGCATGTGCGTCGGGCCAATCCGCGCAGCGGCGACATGCCGTCGGTTTCCGGGTGCTTTTTCAGCCGGTTGCTGAAAATTCTGGGTTTCGGGCTTAAACGCTACGACGAGGATTTAATCGCTTCGACGCGCTTTCACCGACTGCTGCGTCGGGGGCGAACCTATGGTCCGTTGCTGACGCCGGAGCAGGCCGTCAAAGCCGACGCGCCGGTTGCCGAGCGCGGCTTGCAGTTCATTTGTCTGGTCGCCAATATCTCCCGGCAGTTCGAATTCGTACAGAATGCCTGGGTGGTGAACAGTAAATTCGCCGGTCTGCAACAGGAACGGGATCCGCTGCTGGCGCACCGCCAGCCGTTGCATGACGGCACGCCTACCGATCAGTTCCGCCGCCCCGACCCGGCGGGACCGGTGCAAACCGTTGCACATTTGCCGCAATTCATCAGCGTGCGCGGCGGCGCCTATTTTTTCATGCCGGGACTCAGCGCCATTCGCTATCTCGCCGCCTTACCCACTCAGGGAGACCAGTCGCCATGACCGTCAAAAACTGCATATTAATGGCCATCCACCGGTTTTTGCTGCAACTGTTGTATCTTGAACGCCGCTTGGAACCCCCGATTCGTCCGGCATGGAACGCGGTTTTCCGGGAGCCGGGCGTCAGGCTGGTGCAGTTTTTGATCAATCTGCGCCGCAAGAACGAAGGCTTGAAAATCGCCGAAGAACGCATAGACCCGGACGAAGAGCAAAGCCTGAGCGACATTATCGACCTGATGGCCGATCAAATGCGCGGCCGCTTCAAACCGGGCGGCTACGAACGCGGCGGCAATACCAAAACTCACGGGGTATTGAAGGCCACGGTCACCATTCGCGACGATATACCCGCACATTGCCGCATCGGCATTTTCGCCGAGCCGAAAACCTATAAGGCCTATGTGCGTTATGCCGGCCCCGGCCCGAACGTACCGTCCGACATTCAGGACGTCGGTTTTTTGAGCATGGCGGTCAAATTGCTGGGGGTGCCCGGCGAAAAGCTGATGGACGAGGAAAAATTTACCCAGGACATCATCACCACCAGCGGCGGGCCCACCTTCGTGACGCCCAACACCCGCGAAAACGCCAAGCTGCAATACTGGAGTTTGGTCGATATGACCCTGTACTACTTTCTGAACCCCTTCGATTCGCACTTGCTGGACATGTTTATGCAAAGCCTGTGGAACGAAACCCAAACCAACCCGCTGGGCAAGCGTTACTGGAGTTGTACGCCGTATCTACTGGGGGAAGGCCAGGCCGTGATGTATTCCTTCGTGCCGCGGGCCAACATTGTTTCTCAGATACCGGGCTTGCCGTTCGGCAAAGTGCCGTTCAATTATCTGCGGGATAATCTGACCAAAACCATAGCCGAAACCGATGTGGAATTCGACTTGATGATACAGCTGCAAACCGACCCGCACTTGATGCCGATCGAAGACAGTTCGGTGCGCTGGCCGGAAAAGCTATCGCCGTTTATCCCGGTCGCCACGGTGCATATTCCCAAACAGGTACACAACTTTGACGCCATGGCCGACTTTACCAAACGCCTGAAAATGAACCCCTGGCATTGCCTGCCGGAACACCGGCCACTGGGCAACCTGAACCGGGCCCGTTTCAGGTTGTACAGGGAATTGTCGAACTTCCGGCAAGAGATGAATCAGGTTAGCCACTTGGAACCCACGGGGGATGAGGTGTTTGAATGAGCTTGGCGGAATGGTACTTGCATAGGATTTTGCAGAATTCAGTTCCTTGGTGTCAAGCATCGTAACAGGTTGTTGGTGAAGCTGTAGGAGAGATAGGGCGAATACGGCGGTTGATTTATACAGCTCCGCGTAGCCTGGATGAAGCAACGCGTAATCCAGGATTGACATTCTTCATTCCCCGGATTTCATTTCATCCGGGTTACGCTGGCTAGAGATTGTTACTCATTACAAACCAAACAGAGCCAAAACAATATTGGTATATTACGATTTATGTTTAGAAGACATCTTTTCGCAAATTTTATATTTTTTTTTCTTGTTTTATTTTTATTTGGTTGCGTAGCTCATGAAAGCAAAATCAATAATGAAATTGAATCGATATCTCAGATTCGCATCAAGGCTTTGGGAGCATTTGTCGCTATAAAAGGCGTTGTTACAACCCCGCCTGCAGCTTTCGAATCAAGCCTCATTGACAAAGGGTTCGCTATACAGGATACAACTGGAGGAATATATATTAGCTCAAAAGATCGTCTTGATTTATCGCCCGGCAATGAAGTTTTTGTTACAGGAATTGTTAAAGAAAACCACGGATTCCTAACCGTATTTCCAATATCTGTTTCAACTATAAAATCAAATAAAAGAAACTTTGTGCAAGCTCAAAACGTTTCTACTGCTGATGTAAGCGAAAAAACTGAGGGAGAAATTGTTAATATAACAGGCATAATTATTGAAAAACCAATTAATGATTTTACATATGGATTCAAGTTTAATGTTGATGATGGTAGCGGAAAAATTAAAGTATTTGTAAATACGCAAACAGGAATTGATATAAATGTTTTTTATTTTGGGCAAAAAGTGAGTATTACTGGATTAAGTGGCCAGTTTAACAATGAGTATGAGGTAATGCCAAGAAGTCCTGATGACGTACAAAAACTAACGCAACCATGCATGGATTAGGGTTGTGGCTAGAGAAAAGCTAGCTTTATTTTAATATGTTGATTGGCAAAGGCATTGTTGATCATTTATATTTGGATTAAGTAAGTCAATTTTCTTCAAGACTGTATTGCAATTTGTATGAGTATAATTAATGTTTTACACCTTTTTTGGTAATAAATAAATGAATAATATTGGCAAAATAATTGGTGTATACAAGGGGCATCCCCTGAATAAAAATTCGATATTGTCAAGAGTCATAAAGTACAGGGGCACGCTAATTAACGTATCTGAACTTGATTTGGCCGTCGATAATAATGCTGAAATTACAGATCAAAATCATATTGGTGGGATAGAATTTGTGAGGAAAATGGCTGAAATAATTCAAATTACCAAGAATATGAAAATTTTAGATTTGGGGTGTGGGCTGGGTGGTTCAGCACGTATTCTCGCTCATTTTTATGGTTGCAACGTGCTCGGGGTCGATGTTTCAGAAAATCGAATACGAGATGCAAAATATCTAACTGCGTTGGTGAATTTAGACCAACTAGTGACTTTTAAACAAGGGGAAATTTTTGACCACATTTATCAAAGCAGTGGGTTTGACGTGGTTTGGGGACAAGCTGCGTGGTCTCATGTTTTAGATCAATGTCGATTGTTGGATTTGATTACTAACTGTTTAAAGCCTGGCGGATGGATAGCTTTTGAGGATGCACTAACAATTGTTGAGCCCAATAACTTTGAATGTTTAACTAGCATGGAGAATTTGAAGAACATTTGGTTGTCGGAGTTTCCAACTGTGTCTTTTTGGAAAGAGCTATTAGCAGAGTATGGTTTTTCCATTTGTACAATTGATAACTTGTCAAATGAGTTCATTGCTTACTACTCTCATCTTTTGACCAAAAGAAATGAATATATTAATTCTGATGGATTATCATTTGAAGAACAAGGTTGGCGTGAGGCCGTAAAATTAGGTAAAAAAAATATGCTTGGATATTTTAGATTTGTAGGGAAACTAGTTACTTGAGGTTAAGCGAGTTTCGATATTAAACTAAGGTTCGAAAAATGCTAGAAACTTTAATTGAAAAACTAATTGAAAAATATTTAGACCCATGTTTAAAATGGTTTTTTAGTCTTCACAAGGCGTTTCGCGGCCTATTGTTGGCTTTAATCACCCTTGCTTTGTTAAATTTTTATTTTCCAGGCCAATTTTATAAATACAAAAGTCTTATAAGTCATATTAATTCTTCTGTTTTATTCGATGAGTCAAAGTTAATTTTATCGACGGATCAAGGAAAAAATGTATCAGGTGTTCTTTCTAGCTTAGACTATGGTTTAACGGTTGATCTAGAAACACTTAAAAAAGATGGAGAACAACCTTGGGGGTTAGCGCAAGCAATTCTTGCTCTTACCGATGTTAACTCCCCAAACTCAAATGATGTTGAACTTCAATTAAGAAAAGTAAAAGCAATTGACTGCTCTTGCTGGAAGGAATGGATAAACCAGCGAGAACATACATTTCCTAAACATATTCCTGCATCTGCGTGGGCAATATTAGCATTAGCATATAATCAAGTACGACCCCATAGGTCAGAAGTCGATTTTATTTTAAAGACTCAAAATATATCAGCAGGCGGGGGATGGTGGCCGGTATTTCCGTCAAATAATAATGAATTTGCTTCGACGTTTGCAACAGCGTGGTCAATTATTGCTCTTAACAAACTAATTGGTGACAATTTACTGGATAAAGATCAAGAAGATAAGGCTGTAAGTGCTTTAAAAAGCGGTCAAAGTTGGTTAATTTCAAACAGAGAACATGAAAAAGGACGTTGGTTTGATTATCCGTCCTCCAAGAGTGGACAAATATCTTTAAGTTTATCCGGACTCGCGATATATAGCTTACATCAATCCGCAAAGCTTGTTAATCTTGATGTGATCAATTTGGATAAGGAATGGGTGGCAAATTTACCTGAAAATATCCCAAATGCTGGATCTTGTGAAATACCCTATATTTGGGTTAAGGGTTTTGATGGTTTAAATCAAGATACTTTCTGCCAGCTTACAGTTCCTTGGCTAATAATTGGTACGGCAGCTATTTATGAGAATGTAACGCCATTAGAAAAGCTGACTATTAATAGTTGGGTGGATAGAGTGATACTAGAAAGCAAAATAACTTTTTCGGATAATATAGCGGAGCACTGGAAGAGAGCTGAAATAATTATAGCGCTACGCGCGCTCTTAGGGACATTCATTTAAGGGACCAACCTACAAAGGCAATTTCGCGCTTCGGCGCCCGTAGGGTACGCACTGCGTAACTTGACTGAGCATTTAGTATTGGCGGCAATGAGTCGTTTTGCGGCCAATGATCAATCGTGACCACGATACCGTCCACAATCCGCCGACAGGTTTGTTTGCGCAAGATTTCCGAAATAGCGGTTATTGCCCCGCATATGACATCTTCTGGCGTTTATTGGCAACCGCGCGCTTGTCGGCGTCGGGCTGGCTGGCGGCGCTTAAAATATCCGGTCGGCCTTTTTGCTCGCTGCGGGCAAAATCCTGCTCCAATACATCCCTGGCCGTCTCCGGTGGTATCTGCAAGGTTTCCGTCATCGCGGCGTAAGTCAGTTCGAACAGGCGTTTCAAGGCGATTTGCCAGCCACGTAGGGTACGCACCGCGTACCTTTAGGCTTTCACCATTATGATGACTATCTAATGGTACGCGATGCGTACCTTACATCTAACAGAGGGGTAGTAGAGAAATTTTTTATTTGGATTTTTATTCCTTCTCACGAAGATCAAGCAGTACCAGCTACTTCGGGCAATCTTTTTGCTCATTTCAAGGACTGGGAAAAGTTGTAATATTGGGATATTAAATTTAGCTCAAGATTTCCGAAATAGCGGTTATTGTCCCGCATATGACATCTTCTGGCGTTTGTTGGCAATCGCGCGTTTATCGGCATCGGGCGGGCTAGCGGCGTTTAAAAAATCCGGCCGGCCTTTTTGCTCGCTGCGGGCAAAATCCTGTTCTAACAGTTGTTTGGCCGTTTCCGGCGGTATCTGCAAGGTTTCCGTCATGGCGGCGTAAGCCAGTTCGAACAGCCGTCTCAAGGCGATTTGCCAAGTGCTGCCGGTCATGGCGAACAGGGCGTCGCTGAATTGTAGAAACCGCGCGAAGGGTTGGTCGGCCAGAATCGCCGGCAGGGTTGCATTAAAGCGCCCGGAATTGCCGATCAAATCCCAAAAGCGGGCGAAGCGGTTCAAGCGTTGCAGGTCGGCGAAACTAATGTCGCGGCTGCTGAGAATCGCATACGGCGGGTTGGGGTCGTAGCGTAATTGATACTCGTCGTTGTGCCGGTTCAGCGGCGCGCCGCGCAGGCGTTTCAAGATGCCGACCTGGATTTCCTGCGGCTTTAACGCCACCAATTCGTCGAAGCCGCGGCCGAATCCTTCAAGCGTGTCGCCGGGCAGGCCGGCAATCAAATCGGCATGGATATGGGCGTGCGAATGCTGCCGCAGCCAAGCCAGGTTGGCGCGGGTTTTGTCGTTGTCTTGCTTGCGGCTGATACGCTGTTGCACCACCGGGTCGAAGCTTTGCACGCCCACCTCGAATTGCAGGCTGCCGGGCGGGAATTTTTGAATCGCTTGTTTCAAGCGCTCGGGCAGATTGTCCGGAATCACTTCGAAATGCAGATACAGATCATGCGTGGGTTTGCCCAGAAAAAACTCCAGTATCGCCACACTGCTGTCGACCTTTAAGTTAAAGGTGCGGTCGATGAATTTGAAATGCCGGGCGCCGCGTAGATACAGCGATTCCATATCGTGTAAAAATGCGGCCAGTTCGAACGGCTTGGCGGTAATATCCAGCGAGGACAGGCAAAATTCGCACTTGAACGGGCAGCCGCGCGAGGCTTCCACGTAAACGATGCGCTGTTTCAGGTCGGTATCGGTGTAATAGGGGTAGGGCGATGCCAATGCGGATAACGGCGCCGTTTCGCCGGTAATGATTTTCCGTGGCGGCGCCTGGCCGTTCAAAAGCTTGTGGCACAAAGCCGGAAAACTGATTTCGCCCACGCCGGTAATGACGAAGTCCGCCAATTCGGCAACCGCCGGTAAATCCGGCGGATGGCTGACCTCCGGCCCGCCCAGTACAATCCGAATTTGCGGGGCCACCTGTTTCAATATCCCCACCACGGCGTTAATTTCGGCCACATTCCAGATATATACGCCCAGGCCGATAATCTCCGGCTGCTGTTTCAGCAATTGTTCGGCAATTTCGATGGGACGCTGGTTGATGGTGAATTCCAAAAGCCCGGTGTCGTTTTGCAGTTCGCCCAGGTTGGCATAAAGGTATCGTAAACCGAAAGCCGTGTGACTGTAGCGGGCGTTGAGGGTGGCGATAACGATGCGGGGCATGAGCGAAGGTTTGGAAGAAAAATAACCCGCGCAGAATAGCATTGTTTGACTGCCCAAGCTTGAAACGCTAAGCCTACTCGGCAATTTGGGTTAGCCAAGGCCGGTCGTGCCGCGCATGGCTTATTTGCACGCGCTTTGCCGACGCCAGGTCGAGACGGCGTTGTTACGGCCGCAATGCCGTGCAATCAATCATCATCAGCGACACATCGTCTTGCGCCCTGTTTGGGTCTACGAAATCGATAAAAGTTTTATAGCGTTCTTCGGTTGGGTTCCGGTTTTCCAGTTGAGCGGTAAATAAGGCCAGCGCCCGTTGCATGCCGAAAGATTCTCCCCGACTGTTTTGTGCATCGGTCAGGCCATCCGAATACAAAAACAAATACCGCGATTGTTGATCATCCCACCGCCAATGAATTGCTCGGGCATCGAATTCGTTCGGCGCAATGACGCCTAAAGCCGGATGTTCGGCATGGATTTGCGTGACCAGTGCGCCCCCTTCGTTTAATGCGACGATAGGCGGCATCGCGCCGCACCAACATTCAATAATTCTGTGGTCCGGATTGATACGCAAAATAGATGCGGACACGAAGCAGCCGCGCGGGATTCGCTCGAACAACAAGCGGTTCAGACTGGCGGCGATGGCTTCGATCGTGTGGCCGGACCGGGCCAACGCGTAAAATGTGTCGCCTAAGGGCAATAGCGGCAGTGCGGCAACCAATCCATGCCCCATCGAATCGGCGTGCAATATGTAGGTTTGGCCGTGGCATGAAGCCTGCAGCAGCAAATCTCCGGAAAAATAGCGTTTACCGGGCAAGCCTTCTCCGCGCCAGAGGGTCAGGCCGGGTTGAACGATTTTTTCCGTTTCCCAAAGAATCTGCAGCAGCTCGCTGGCGAGCTGCTGCTCAAAATCGTGTTCGGCTTCACAACGCTTACGCAAAGTAATGTCGCGGATAACCCCGGCAAACATGCGTTCGCCATCGACATTCATTTCGCTGATGGTCAGCTCGACAGGAAAAATCGAGCCGTCCTTGCGTTTACAAACCGCTTCACGGCCAATCCCAATTAATTTTTTAACCCCGGTTTTCAGGTAATTGTTTAAATATGTATCGTGTTCATTGGTATGTGGTTCCGGTATCAGGATGCTGACATTTTGTCCTTGCACTTCTATCGGCTGATAGCCTAGCAGAGTGAATGCGGCGGGATTTAAAGCCTGGATAGTGCCTTTTGTGTTAATGATTACGACAGCGTCGACTATGGTTTCGAATAGCACCCGGAATCGGTTGTCTTTGCTCAGCAACTCCTCCACTTTGCGCTCAGTGACGTCACGAATGATTTTGGCGGCGCCGACAATCTTGCCCGCATTGTTTCTGATTGGGGAAAGGCTGATACAGGCAGGAAAATAAGCGCCATTTTTACGAATGCGAATCGTCTCGTAATGCTGGATATGGTCGCCTTGCAAAATTCTGCCAAGAATTATTTTTTCTTCGCCATGCCGCTCCTCAGGGATCAGCTTTGTGATCGGTTGACCGAGCATTTCAGCTTCCCGGTAGCCGAATATCCGTTCCGCCGCGGGATTCCAACTGGCCACCAAGCCGTCTAATCCCTTGCCGATAACGGCGTCATTCGACGATTCGATAATCGCTTGATACCACGCTTCGGGTTTTTGCACGGCGATATGCTTATGCCTGCTTTTGGGCGTGTTCTTTTCCATAAAATACCAATCCTATTATTCCATAATTAGAACGTTTTCCGCGATGAGAAATCCGGCGTGTCCCCGCATGGGTTTTTCATGCGTATTGTGGGTGGCCGGTGGATGGCATTTTAACACATGCGCCTCAATCTGGCCGCTATGCCGGTTGTTGGCTTATGGCAAGGCGTATTGAATTTAGGCGAACGGCGAACATCGTCACATCGAATTTTGCTGGTCTATTGCCACTATAATCAACGATTTAGCAGCCGGACAATCCCGTTAAAAAGCTAGCAGGTTTCTTAAACACTGAATTCCCCATCTTATAGCCAGGATACCGTTCGCCGAGTTTAGCCGGCCGACGCGCCGAATCATGTAAATTTCATCTCGTTGCTCGGGCTTAATGTGGAAAAATTTAACCTGGCATACAGGGCGCGTTCAATTTGCAAGGAAGCCAAGCCGGTTTCGCCGTCATGGCTACGAATAAGATCCGCTTCGGCCCGGCTGGTATTAGCAAGCTAAAACGCTTATCGCTTGGCATTTGACTGGAGAATCAAGCAAGACGTCTATAATTGTGCGAGATCGAATATCGCCGAGGTGAGTATGTGACATAAGGCTAGTACCGTATGTAGGCGCAATGGTCTGAGGATTCCGGCGTAAGCGGAATCTCTTGTTGGGCGGATAAAGGGGCTTAAAAGAATGATGGACGGCAGACCAGACAGTCATCCGCTGCTCAGAACCACGGTGTTTTTCGGCCTGTGCTGTCTGGCGTTTCTATTATTTGGCGGGCAGCTCGCGCAACTGCAGGCCGCCAGGGCCTCGCAGCGCTTTGAGGCGTTGACAACGCGGGTCATTCAGCATTTGCAAAGCCGCATGGAGATTTACGAATACGGATTGCACGGCGCGCGCGGCACGTTTATCGTCACCGATATCGATGGCATGACGCGAACGCGGTTTCAAGCCTATATTGCTTCCCGCGACACCGAACGCGAATTTCCCGGCGCCCATGGGTTCGGCTTTATTAGAAAGGTAAGCTCCGGGCAGGAGGCGGCATTTATCGCCGCCGAGAAAGCGCGCGGGCGGGACGATTTTCAGATCAAACAGTTGGCGCCGCATAACGGCGATAAATTGGTGATTCAATATATCGAACCGGAGGCCGTGAATACCCAGGCAATCGGTTTGGATATTGCATCGGAACGGCGCCGCCGCGAAGCCGCGCAGAGGGCGATCGGCGAAGGCGTGGCGACGTTGACCCGCCCCATCACGCTGGTGCAGGCCCAGGGAAAAGTCAGGCAGGGTTTCTTGTTTCTCCTGCCGGTGTACCGCGAGTACGGTGGCGTAGCGCCCACGCCGGAATCGCGCCGACAGGCTGCGGCCGGTTTGGTGTATACACCGTTGGTCATCGACGAAGTCCTGGCGGATTTCGATTTTCGCGGCGGCGAATTTTCGCTGGCGTTGGCGGACGTTGACGGCGACGCATTGCTGGAGCGCTTTTACGCGTCGCCGGGCGCGGACGGCGCGGAGGTAAGTAGTCTGGTCGAACGCATTCGGCTGCCGATGTTCGGCCGCGTTTGGCTGGTCGAGGTGAAAGCGCGGCCGCTGTTTATCAGTAATCTCAATCAAACCGATCCGTGGCGTATTGTCGGCGGCATGCTGGTGATTGCCGCTCTATTAAGTGTGTTGTTGTACGTGTCGCAGGTGACCAAACTGCGGCGCCGGCAATTCCGGCTTGAGCAGGCGCGTTTGGCGGCCATCGTGGCGAATTCCAGCGATGCTATTGTCAGCACTACTCTGGACGGCACAGTCACCAGCTGGAATAAAGCCGCCGAGCTTACCTTCGGCTATCCCGCCGAACAGGCTTGCGGTCAGCGGCTGGTTGATTTGGTAGTGCCCGAAGCGTTGCGCGATCAGGAAGCCAGTTTACTTACCCGCATCATTCAAGGCGAGACCATTCCGCACTTCAATACCCAGAGATGCCGGCGCGGCGGTGAACCGATCGATGCTTCGGTGACCATCTCGCCGATATACGACGCGTCGAGACGGGTAGTGGGTAAGGCTGAGACCATCCGCGACATCAGTCAGCAGCAGGCCGCGGAAGCGCGCATACGCGACTTGAACAACACGCTAGAGATGCAGGTTATTCAACGCACCGCCGAGTTGGAAGCGGCCCGGCGCGATTTGCAGACGCTATTGGATGCGGTGCCTTCCATGATCGGTTATTGGGACAGCAATTTGATCAATCAGTTTGCCAATCGGGCTTATCTGGATTGGTTCGGCATCGAACCCCGGCGGGTCAAGGGGATGTTTATCGGCGATTTGATGGGCGCCGAATTGTACGGTTTGAACCGGCCCCACATCGAAGCGGCGTTAAACGGGGAAAAACAAATTTTCGAACGGGCTATTCCCCGGCCGGACGGTTCCGGATTGCGCTACTCCCAGACGCAGTACCTGCCGGATTGGGTGGACGGCTGCGTGAGAGGTTTTTATGTGATCGCATACGACGTGTCCGAGATTGTCGAAAGCCGCCGGAAACTTGCGGATGCATTACGCGAAAACGAATTGCTCTCGCGCACCATCAATGAACAGTTGCTGATTTCGATCACCGACCGGGCGGGCCGCATCCGCGAGGTGAACGATAATTTTTGCCGCTTGAGCGGCTACAGCCGCGAGGAGTTGCTGGGCCAAAATCACCGCATGGTGAATTCCGGGCTGCATCCACGGGCGTTTTGGAAAAGCATGTGGCGTACCGTCAGCGCGGGTAAAGCCTGGCGGGCGGAAGTATGCAACCGGGCCAAGGACGGCAGTTTATATTGGGTCGACAACATGATTGCGCCGATAAGGGAAGCGGACGGCGGTATCGACCGCTATATTTCGGTGCGTACCGACATTACCGAGAAAAAACGCGCCGATGCGGAATTGGCCAGAGTCAACGCCTTGCTGGCCAGTGTCATGAGCGCTTCCACCCGGGTCTCGATTATTTCGACCGACAGGGACGGCGTGATTCGGCTGTTCAATTCCGGTGCCGAACATATGTTGGGTTATTGCGCCGACGAGGTGGTGGGCAAAATGACGCCGGCGCTGTTTCATTCCGCGGCGGAAGTTGAACGGCGCGGTGATGAATTGACCGAGGAGTACGGCGAACCCATTGCGGGTTTTCGGGTTTTTGTGCATAAAGCGGAACTCGAAGGCTTTGAAGCGAGAGAGTGGACGTATATTCACAAGGACGGTTCGCAGGTACCCGTGTCCTTGACGGTGACCGCCATGCGCGACCAGGCCGGGAGTATTCAAGGTTATCTGGGTATAGCTAAAGATATTTCGCTATTGAAAAAGCAGCAGGCTACTATCCGCCGCATGCTGGAAACATCGCCGATCGCGGTGCGGGTCGCGTTGCGACGCGATAAACGCGTGGTGTTCGTCAACCAGCGCTTTGCCGAACTGGTGCAATGCGAACGGAATCGGGCGGTCGAACTGGATATCCGGCCTTACTACGCCGATGCCCGTGAATTGGAAGCCATAGATAAGCGTCTCGAGCAAGGCGAAACCGTAGTCGACCAGTTGGTGCAATTGCAAATACCGGGCCGGCCGGCCGACGGCATCATTTGGGTATTGGCGTCCTATATGCCGGTCGATTATGAAGGCCAGGATGCGGTTTTGGCATGGCTTTACGATGTGTCGGAACTGCGAAACGCCAAAACCGCCGCGGAGGCGGCGAATCTGGCCAAAAGTAATTTTTTGGCGGTGATGAGTCACGAGATTCGCACGCCGATGAATGCGATACTGGCGCTAAGCGGGCTTTTGGAAGAAGACGCCTTGGCGAAGGAACAGCTTGATTTGGTGAGGGGCATCGGTTCCGCCGGCCGTTCGCTGCTTACCATCATTAACGATATTCTGGGTTTTTCGAAAATCGAGGCCGGCCAATTACGCATAGATCCCGCGCCTTTCAGTCTCAAGGCCAGATTGGAGCATCTCGACAAGCTAATGGGCGGTCTGGCCGCGCAAAAACGGCTTGGCTGGCGCATCGTGTTGCCCGCCGATATTCCCGACCGGCTTTGCGGCGATAGCTTGCGACTGGAACAGGTGTTGATCAATTTGATAGGGAATGCCATCAAATTCACCGCGCGGGGTGAAGTATGCTTGACGGTATCGAGTGTGGAACGCGGCGCCGAGCGGGCGCGGCTGCGTTTTGACATCAGCGACACCGGTATCGGGATTGGGCCGGACGTGTTCGAGCAGTTGTTTACCCCCTTTACCCAGGCCGAAGCCTCCACCACGCGCCGATTCGGCGGTACCGGACTGGGATTGTCGATTTGCAAGCGTTTGGTCGAGTTAATGGGTGGGGTGATCGGCGTGGACAGCCAGCCGGGACAGGGCAGCGTGTTTTGGTTCGAGTTGCCGTTCGAGTATGCCGATCCGCTTGAACCCGCGGCGGTACCCACGTTCCGATCGACGCAGCGCGGCCGGCGTCTAACAGGCTTGCGGATTCTGGCCGTGGACGATAGCGACGTTAATTTGGAAGTGGTCAAGCACTTGCTGCTCCGGGAGGCCGCTCAGCCGGTGCTGGTCGGAGATGGCGGCCGGGCGTTGTCGATTTTGCGCGACGAACCGCAAGGCTTCGACGCGGTACTGATGGATATGCATATGCCGGTGATGGACGGTTTTAGCGTCACGCGAGCGATTCGTAACGAATTGAACCTGCGCGATTTACCCGTGATCGCCTTTAGCGCCGGCGTGTTGGATGAGGAACGTAAAGCCATGTATGATGCAGGCGTCAACGATTTTCTATCCAAGCCGGTGGAAAGAGATCAATTAGTCGATTGTTTGCAGCGCTGGACAGCAAATAAGCGTCCGGAAACGCCGCCGGAATCCGGGCCGGAACTATCCGAGCCGGGCGCTTTTCCGACTATTGCGGGTATAGACCGTCACCAGGCCGAAATGCAGCTGGACGGCGACAGGCAATTTTTTCTGGAATTGCTGGAACGCTTCGTGAACGGCAATGCAACGACAGTCGACCAACTGGTTGATAAATTGGCTCGCGGCGAGCGTCCCCCCGTCATAGCCGAGCTGCATAAATTAAAAAGCCAGGCCGGCTATATCGGCGCCGCCGCCGCGCGCGAGGCGATCGTAAACCTGGAAGCCGCGCTCATGGCGGGCCAGGCGAATGTCGATACATTGCTGAAGCGTTATAAAGAGGTGTTCGAGGCATTGATCGGCGCGGCGCGCTGCTATCTGGAGGAAAAACCGCCGGGGGCGGGGCGGCCGACGCTTGATGGCGCCGGAGATGTGGATACGGCGCAACTTCGAATCTTGCTGGAGCGGTTGGCGCCGCTGTTGGCCGACAATATGTTCTCGGCCCGATCCGTAAGCCGGGAAATCGAAGAGATGCTGGCCGGTAGCGCATTGGCGGCGCCTTATCGGCCGGTGGCCGATAGTATTTCTCTGCTAAAATTTCAAGACGCCCAAACGGCTTTGGCAAGTTTTCGGGACGGTTTGTGCCCACACTCTTCAATTTAGCGCCCATGACTCAACCAGCCCGTATTTTAATTGTCGACGATGCGACGGATAACATCGAGTTTCTGGCCAGGATTCTGGACGACGCGTACGAAGTGCAAATCGCCACCAGCGGGCCTATGGCCTTGGAGTTGGCCGGCCGGGAGCCGCCGGCGTTAATTCTGCTGGATGTGGTGATGCCGGGCATGGATGGTTATCAGGTGCTCAACGCATTGCGGGAATTGAGCCAGTGTCGCGATATTCCGGTGATATTCATTACCGGCCATGGCGATACGGAAAACGAGACGCGCGGGCTGGAAGCGGGCGCGGTGGATTTTATTTCCAAACCGGTCAATCCGGCGGTGGTGAGGGCTCGCGTCAATACCCATTTGACGCTGAAGGCAAAATCCGACCAGTTGCGTTCGCTGGTCTCCATCGACAGTCTGACAGGCCTGACCAACCGCCGCCGGTTTGACGAATTTTTAGCGTTGGAATGGTTGCATTGCCAACGTTATGGTTGGCCGTTGACCCTGTTGTTCATCGATATCGATTACTTCAAACTGTATAACGACCATTACGGCCATCTCGCGGGAGATGCTTGTCTTGCAAGGGTGGCGGCGGCTATTGGCGGCCAGTTCGGCCGTTCCCACGACTTGGTGGCGCGGTATGGCGGCGAGGAATTCGTTTGCCTGCTGCCCCAATGTGACATGGCCAAGGTACGCAACAAGGGGTATGAATTGTGCGATGCCGTGGCCGGATTGCGGATACCGCACGAGACGTCCCCGACAGCGCCGGTGGTGACTATCAGTATTGGTATCGCCGCCATGATACCGGGTCAGGATGCCAACGATCCGGAAGCGTTGGTGGACTTGGCGGACCGGAACCTCTATATCGCCAAATCGCAAGGGCGGAACCGGCTATGCGACGGTTGAAATTGCCGGCCCTTAGCGCATGGAAGCCGCTACGAACAACATAAAGGATGCGGTTTTACACGCTGACTAAATCCGGCCGTCATGTGTTTCGTAGCGCTTTGGTCGGTTAAATCAACCCTTGCCCGGCAGCATGCCTACCGTGCCGGGTTTTATGCGTTTGCAGGTAACCACCACTTCTTCCTGAAAGCATTTTTGCTGGCCGCCATTATCGCCGCAAGGGCTGCAGACGGTATTGCCGGCGGTTTTGATTTCGTCCAAATGCCAGCCGTAACCTTGAGTTTGACAGAAGCGTTTGCTGAATCTATCTACCGTGTAGGGTTTTGAAGCGGCCTGTTTAGCCTTGCTTTCCACATCGCAATGCGCTGGCAAGGTGTTGGCCATCAAATCCCGGTAAATGTATTCGGTGGCGCCGGCCGAACCGCTTAACAACAAGGTGAATAAAAATCCGCCGATAAACTGTTTTTTCATGGCTTAACCCTCAGTATTCTTTGATGATACGGATGTTCATCTGTTGGTTTTCTTGGTTGATTTGTTGTTTGATGGGTTCGAATTTTTCATTCTCGCTGAGCTTGACCGCCAGAATGGTCCCCACCAACGCCACGGTCGCCAATACCATGTATAAAACAAAATGATCTTTTTCAGCTACTTCTACTTGTTCGTTCATCATCGTGACCTCTCAGGATTTTAAATCGGCCAGGGCCGCGCCAAAATTGATGTGAAATACTTGATTGTCCAGCACCAGGGCGGGGACGGAAACCACGCCGGCCGCTTCGGCCGCGCCGATACGGTCAGGCTGTGTGCCTAGGTGGACGCTTTCCAGGGAATATTTGCCCTGATCCAGCGCGTTGATCAGCATCTGTTCGGCGCCCAGGCAAACCGGGCAACCGGCATGATAAAAAACCGCATTTGACATAGTCGACTCCTCGTTGTTATTGGTATCGAATCGAAACAATAAACCAGTGTCATGTATTTGTCAAACAAATATCGTTTCGATATTTTTGAGGCTTATGGGGCTCCGTCTGAAATGCCGGGGCCGGCCGTTTTAGACAGCGGAAATAAAACATCCCTTTAACCGTCCTGGTGCGCGGGATGGGCTGGACTTGGAAGGTGGTAAGCGGCCACCGCGCGAGCCGGCGTCTGTGGCCGGAATAATTCTCGACGAGTGAAACGGGTAAGTTAACCGCTTCCCGGGAAAAGTAGGCGGAAGGTTTTGGATTTACATCCTTCGTGGTGTAGATGGCAGCTACCATGCTGGGCATGCCGACAACCTTGGACAACGGATGGGGCAATGCCGGATCGGCAAATCAAAGGCTGGAACGGTAATTAAGATAGAAGCTATGATGTCGGGCCGCAGCATGCTGGCTTTTGGTTTCTTTTCAACTGTCACTCATCAAGAACATCAACCTTTATCCGGCTGCGTTTAATACACAAAGAATAAGCATCATCCTGATTAGTCGCGCCGCGCGCTTCCTGCAAACAGGCTTTGGAAACGTTGATATATTCGGTAGGGTCGGCGCACGCCACCGGTCGGCCGGCATGCGCCATGCAGGCAATAAAGGCATTTGCATCGCAACCGAGAGGAACCTCGACAACACTGAATGAACCGGCGGTCGGTACCTTAACGGATTGGTGCAACATGGAGGATTGGCTGCATTGCAAGGCATCAAAAAAATAGCCGTCATTGGTTTTTGTGCCAACAAATTTTACCGATTCGCGGTCGGAGCAACCAAGTAGCGTGATTATGCATAACAATATCGCCGATAATCTGATCATTGGTCTTCCCGTGAGGTAGGAATAGCGGATATATTCAAAAGACATTTAACCCGTTTGAAAAAGTCTTGTCCATTCAATTCCAATCCTGGTCAACAAACATCCCCAATTTGCTTTTCTAAGCATAATTAACGAGAATCGATGACAAAGGAGCAAATATGAAACTAAGAACACTGTGCTTACTGGTTCTGACGGCTGCGTTAACCGCTTGCGGCCACGGCTTCGAAGGCGAATACAGCGAACAAGTCGGCTCGTCGGTCGAGTTCCTGGACGCCTTTGCCAAAGCGGCCGGGACTGACGGAAAAACCATCGTCATCGGCCCGGATTACATCGATACCGACGGTATCCGTACTCAATACAAGGATATATTCGTCCGCGAATCGGGTAGCGAGCGGTATTTGGTGCTTGAAAAGGACAACGGCGCCGAAGAGGCTTGGAAGATTGCCGATGACGATACCTTGGTTCAGGGCGGCGGTTTGGTTTCCATCACTTTGAAACGGATCAAGAAACAAGATTAGCCCTTGCATGTTATGTAACTGCGACGGCTGCAACATGGCCTACCTCAAATCTTGGCGGCGAAGTTATTTTTCGCCGTTTTCTTTGCTAATAAATTCCTTCATCAAACCGGTGAATTTGCGCAATTGGGCGTCGATTTTGCCGTTGAACGATTCGGCTGGGTATTGGCCGTCCGCATCCGCTGTTCCAGCATCGATACCGCTTAGCAGCGCCAGAGCGTCGTCGACGGTCTCGATCGCGTAAATATGGAATTGTCCGGATTGGGCGGCGTGTACCACGTCCCAGCGCAGCATCAAATGCGCGATGTTGCTGGCGGGGATGATGACGCCCTGGCTGCCGGATAGGCCGCGGGCATGGCAAATATCGAAAAAGCCTTCGATCTTTTCGTTGACGCCGCCGATGGGTTGCACCTGACCGAGTTGATTGACCGAGCCGGTCAGGGCCAGATCCTGGCGTAGCGGTATTTGCGCCAGCGAGGAGAGGATGGCGCACAGTTCCGCCAACGAGGCGCTGTCGCCTTCGACATGGCCGTAAGACTGTTCGAATACCAGACTGGCGATCATCGAGAACGGCGTGCTGCGGGCGTAGCGGGCGGCGATGAAGTGGGACAGGATCATCACCCCCTTGGAGTGAATGGCGCCGCCCAGTTCGGTTTCGCGTTCGATGTCCACTACTTTGCCGTTACCCATGCGGGTGGTGGCGGTAATTCGGGAGGCCTGGCCGAAGGCGAATTCGCCCAGTTGCAATACCGACAGGCCGTTGATTTGGCCGACTACGGCGCCGTCGGTGGCGATCATGATGATGCCGCGCTGGATGTTTTCGTACAGCCGGTCGCGCAGCCTGTCCAGACGGCGGGTTTTCCGGTCTATGGCTTGCTGAATATCGCTGTTGGCGATTTGGGTATGGCCGTTTTCGCCGGCCCAATGGTCGGCTTCGGTGAGCAGGTCCTTGATGCTGCGCAGGTGGGTCAGCAGTTTTTCCGCATCGTCGGCCAGCCTGGCGCTGTGTTCGATGATGCGGGCAATGGCCGCTTTGCTGAGCGGGCGCAACTTTTCCCGTTTGGCGATGGTGGCCAGCAGGCGGGCGTATTCCAGGCTGTTGTGCTCGCGATTGACGCTGTTGGCGAAGTCGGCGGCGACTTTGAAAAAATCCTGAAACTCCGGGTCGTAGTAGCTCAACAGGTAATACAGCAGCGGGTCGCCGAGCAGAATGATTTTGACATTCAACGGGATGGGTTCCGGTTCCAGCGAGGTGGTGCTGATCAGGCTCAAGGCTCTTTCCAGCGATTCGATGCGGATTTCGCCGGCTTTCAGGCTGCGTTTCAGGGTTTCCCAGGCATAGGGTTGCAGCAGCAGTTTGCGGGCGTCGATGATTAAATAGCCGCCGTTGGCTTTGTGCAGCGCGCCGGGTTTGATCATGGTGAAGTCGGTGATCAGCGAACCCATTTGCGCCTGATGGTCGATACGGCCGATCAGGTTGCCGTGGTTGGGCAGGTCCTCGCAAATCACCGGCGCCGAGCGTTTATGGTTCAAGTCCACCATTAAATTGACCTGGTAGCGCTTGAAGGGTTGCGGTTCTTGCGGCAGTTCCATAAACGACAAGACTTTTTCGCCGTGCGGAATAAAGTCGCGCACGTGTTCGATGATGTCCTTTTGCACGGCCACCAGATAATCCAGTATCGGCTGCCATTTGGCGTAGCGTTGTTTCAGTTCGTCGATGGGGTGGCTGACGGCCAGTTCGGCCACTTCCCGGTTCAAGGCCTGTAGTTTGCGTTTGGTTTCCTTACGCCACTGCGGAAATTTTTTGATCGCATCCCGCAACCGGTCCTGCAGGTCCAGCACCGTGTCGTGAAACTGGCGTTGGTGGTCTTTGTCCAGCTTATTGAATTGTTCCGGGGTAAGGGGTTCGCTATTGTCGTCGGCCGGTAAAAAGGCGTAGCCGGTGGCGGTTTCGGTGAAAATGATATGGGCTTTTTCGGCTTCGTCGCGCAGCTGGGTAATTTCATTGATTTCGCGCTGACGAGAGTCGTTTTCCAATTCGCCGGCGCGGGAGCGGTATTCGTCGCCGTCAAACGCGGCCGGGATGGCCACGCTGAGTTCGTCGATCAACTCGGCCATGTCCGATTGAAAGCCGCGGCCCTGGCCCGGTTCCAGGTGGATGGCCTTGGGTTTGGCCGGCTGGGTAAAATTATGCACATAACACCAGTCGAACGGCACCGGCTGGCGGTGGGCTTCCTGCTCGGCCAGCTGCATCGCGGTGGTCAGCTTGCCGGTGCCGTCCGGGGCCATGGCGAAGATGTTGTAACCGGGTTTCGCCACCCGCAGGCCAAATTTGATCGCCTCCATGGCGCGTTCCTGGCCCAGGATGACGTCGACGTTGTCCAGTTCTTCGGTCGATTCAAAGTCGAGCTGGTCGAGATCGCAGGATTTGTAAAGTTGCTCGGGAGTCAGTGCCTTGATGGTCATAGATTCAGATATCCTGATTGGGAATGTTCCGTGTTTAAGCGGCGTATCGATAAGACTTCTGTTGCTATTGTGAAGGCTAGCGGGGATGCGAATCAAATTTTTAGGTCGATGGGGCTAAATTTAGGATAATCCGCCTGGCGGTTCCCATTTATTCAAGGCAAAGCGCACAATCCCTCTCTTGCGGTTGTAAAAGGTTGGGCCGGCGACTGCGGGGATGCGGGAGCTAGAACAATTGTCGGATGTAATGAAGGCCAACGTTTTGATTTTGTTGGGCTATGCTGCCCTAACCCCAAGCTGCGTTTGGGATCGCCGAACCAATACGTTTTTTCTTCCCTTAACCACTTTTCTTATCATGCCCAGTCTAACCGATATTCCCACCGTATCTCTGGCGATTCAACAGGCGGTTGCGCCGGTCTTTTTGCTGACGGGTATCGGTTCGATACTCGGCGTGCTGACTAACCGCTTGGGGCGGGCGGTAGACCGGAGCCGGCGCTTGAGCGAGATAACCGCGGAACGCATGCGCAACAGCAGCCAATCCGAAATGTTGAATCTGGCCAAGCGCACGCGCTGGATTAGGCGGGCGATTACCTTGTGTACTTTATCCGCGTTATGTGTGTGTTTATCGATTGCGGCCTTGTTCATGGCGGTGCAATTGAGGTTCGACCTTTCCGGGGCGGTTTCCTTGTTGTTCATCGCCGCCATGCTGGCCTTGATAGCTGGATTGTTGTGTTTTTTGCGGGAGATTGTTTTGGCGACGCGGGCGGCCTGATTTGCCGGGAATACAACTGTCGGAGCGGTAATTCGTAGGTCAGGGTGCGCGAAGCGTTCCCCGGCAAATTAGAAGTTCAGTCTTCGAAATGTCACGTAACCGCTAGCGCGGCAACGTGACCTACAGAGCTTAAAAATGGGGGATTACCCCCGCCAGTGCTGCCTGGGAAACAGGCATAAAAAAACCGTCTTTCCTGTTTTGGGAAAGACGGTTTGTATGCGACAGGCCGGTTAATTTAAGCGGCCAAGCAGTCTTCGGCTTTCAGCTCGGTTTTAGCGTAACGGTTTAAGCGCCAACCCAGGAAGCCGCCGGCCAGCAATAATACGCTGGAGGGTTCTGGAACGCCGTTGTTGCCGCCGTTTCCGCCGCCGCTACATTTGCTGGTTGCATCGTCGACACAAGCGCCCAAGCCGGATATTTTGAAATAATCGTTGCCGTAATAAGAGTCGGAAGCATTGCAAGTACCGCTTGCGCAACTGGTATAGGCGCTGACCAGCCAGTAGCTGGAGGATACGTTGCCGGCGTTGATAGCAACCGTTGGGTTCGATGGCGAGTCCAGATTCAGGTAGTTACCTATAAATACCCAGCCGCTATTTAGCAGATCCAGAAACGACTTGTTGGTAACGTCGCCTGGGGTAGCCATTGAGCCGTTAGCACCCGTGTATGCCATTACCGAAATATCGGCGGCGCCGTTATCCCAACCGATAGAGATTGAGTTTAATGTGGTGCTTTGGTTAAAGGCGAAAAGAGCGGCATCGACATCGCCGCCGGGCGCTTCCCAGGAATCAGTCGATCCGCCTCCGTTATCAAAAGCATGGTCTGGTGTCGTTCCGTAATCTTCTCGGCCTGTTGCGCCCAAACCGCCCGAATAAAGTTTTAAGTTTGCGGTTTCGAATCGTTCTTTCGTTTCGGAGGTGTCTATGTCGCTAGTGGTGGAAAAAGCCTTGACGGTGACCTCGGAGATGTCGGTTTTAGCAGTGGAATCGAATGTTTGCGCGTTTCCGTAGCTGTTGCTGCCGACGCCCGAGCAACTGCCGTTGTCGCAGGAAGACGATGTAAAGCTCCAGCTATAATTAACTGTTGCATGGGCGGGTAAGGGGGCTAGTGCAGCCGCTAGCAATAGCAAGTTGAACTTATTCATGATAATTCCTTAGTCTGATTTACTAATTTTTAAAATTTGTTCCATCTTCCGCTTTCCGGCGACTGCCTGCTATTGTCCGGAAGTGCAAGGATTAAGATTGTTTTTAATTAAGCATTTTATATGCCTAATTATATTTTTAGCCGTAATCCTTCATCTTGTTCTAAGAATGTCACGAAATTTAGGTGTCAAAACGGGCGGGTTGTAAAAAAATCCGACAGGTTGCCGGCCGGCTAATGACTCAATTTTTCCAATAACGCCTTGGCTTGCTCAAGGCCGTTAAAGGACGGATCGGTTTTCAGCGCCTCCTCAAGTTCCTGCTTCGCTTCATCCTTGCGCCCCAATTTATCCAGCGCTACCGCGATGTGATAGCGGATTTCCGGATTTTGCGACATGCGGGAATGCGCGCTGCGTAAATAATGCAGGCCTTGTTCCGGTTTGCCGGTGTTGACCAGTATCCAGCCCAGGGTATCGTTGCCGGCGGCTTGTTCAGGGGCTAATTGTTGAGCTTTTTCGGCGTAGGACAGAGCCTTATTGTTGCCGGTGCTGAAATAAATGTAGGCCAGATTGTTCAAGAATTGCGGCTCGTTGGGATATTGGGATAGTAAAAATTCATAGTGCTTTTGCGCCTCCTTGAGCTTGCCTTGCTGTAATTGTTCCTCGGCCAGTGCCGCTATCGGCACTAGGTCCTTGGGGTGCTTTTTTGTCCACTGCGACAACAAGCCGAAGGCTTTTTCGTTTTGTCCGGTTTGTTTATGGCTTTGATACAACTTCATCAATAAGGCGGTATCGGGTTCCAGGTCGAAGGCGGTTTGGTAACGCTCGGCCGCCAGACTGAAGTTTTTGTCCTGCATGGCGATGTCGCCCAATAATCTGTGCGGAAAGCCGCGTTGCGGATATTCCTTGAGCAAATTATTGGCGCGGCTGATGGCAAAAACCGGTTTGCCATGATAGAGCTCCATTTCCGTCAGCGCAATTTGGGAGGGAATGTGTTTTTCGTCCGCTACCAGGGCTTTTTTCAGGGTTTTGATGGCGTCCGGATAATCGCCGGCCTGTATTTGGTAACGGGCGACCGTGTAAAGTTTTTTGACATTCAAACGGGCTTGATCGGCCATGCGCCGATAGACGCTCAGGGCTTTTTCGCGGTTATCGGAGGCCAGATAGCTGCGCGCCAGGGCTTGCAAGAGCTGCGGGTTTTCCCGGTCTATCAATTCCGCCGCTTCGCCGATGGCGAGGGCTTCCAGGGCTCGCCCGGTTTTGAGTTTTAAGTCCATCTGCGCCAGCAACACCGGCATGGATTTCGGGTCGAGTATGCGGGCTTTGTCCAGCCATTGATTGGCGGCGTCGTTATTGCCGGCGGCTTGATCGACCGTCGATAACTCGATCAACACCGCAATATTGTCCGGAAACTGTTTGTTAAGTTTTAGCAAGCGTTGCTTGGCCGGATCGATTTTTTTCTCGGCGACATCCAGCTTGCTTAGGTTGATGTGGGCGGTGATAAAGGCCGGATCGAGCTCGACCGCCTTTTCAAAACTGCGCCGGGCTTGTTTCAAATTTTGCGTGGCCACTTGGGCGGTGCCCAGTAAATTCAAAAGTGTAAGATTTTTCGACATTTTGTCGTGCAGGCCTTGCGCTACCCGCAAGGCTTTTTGGCCTTCGCCATTCCTAATATAGATGGCAGCCAACGGAATGCCCGCCTGGGTGTTGCCTGGATTTTTTTGGATGGCGGTCTCCAACTCCTGGATGGCGAGGGTTTCCTGGCCCATGGACAAGCGGTTGAGGCCGACTTCCGCGTGTATGCTTTCGCTGCCGCCTTCGCCGGCCGAGGCTTTTTCCAGCAAGTCATTGGCTTGGTCGTGTTTGCCGACGTTCATGTACGCGGTGCCGAGCAGAAACAGCAGGCGGTGGTCGTTGGGGTGGCTGGCGACGACGGGCCGGAGCAGGTCGATGACCGTTTCGGGTTCGTTTTTATTCAGCAGTATCGACGCCAACAATTTGTAGGGTCCGGGTTGTCCCGGATAATTCTTGACATATTGGCGCAGGTATTCGGCCGCCAAATCGAAGCGTTGCAGGCTGTAGTTGACCAAGCCGGACAGCATCAGAGTCTGGCTGTGTTGAGTCAGGTATTCCGGTTTGACCGCGACGATAATGTCGGCCGCCGCTTCCAGTTCCTTGATGGAGGCTTCTTTTTGGCCGTTGCGGGCCAGTAACACGGCATGCAGATAAGCGGCCTTGGGGTCGAAAGGGTAGTGTTCCCTTAAATAGGCCAAATCCTCGGTGGCGCGCTGGTCCTGGTGCAAGTCCATCAGGACGCCGGCCCTGGCGATACGGGCGTCCTGGTAATCCGGCATCAGTTCTATGGCTTTGTCATAGTCTTTAACCGCATTTTCCAGGTCGGCCTGCACATGTTTGATGGTGCCGTTGACATACCAGTTACCCGCATTGCCGGGCTGCATGGCCATGGCTTTATCGACGGCCTGCGTGGCGCCGGCCAGATCGTTGCGGCGAAGCAGGGCATTGGCCCGGCCGATGACGGCATCGACTCTACTGGGGTCGATTTGCGCCGCCATGTCGTATTCGTTCAGGGCTTCGCTAATCTGATTGAGCTGTAAATAGGCATGGCCGCGAAACACGTGCAAATCCGGTTGTAATTGGCGGTTGAATTGGCTGGGTTGGATTTCCTTCAATAAGGGATTGTATTTGAGCTGATACAAATACAGTTGGGCCAAGGCTTTGACGGTTAACGATCTGTCCGCGCCCAATTGGTTGGCCAGATTGAGGTGGACTTCCGCTTCGGAAAGCGATTTTTTTTGTAAAAAAAGTTCGCCTAGCAGGATGTGCGCCGCCACATATTTCGGGTTTTGCTGCAGCGCGTTTCTCAATTCGATGATGGCGGCATCGATATCCGGTTTTCTGGCGGCAACCAAGGCATCTTCATAATATTTGCCGGCCAGATTTTCGTCGGCCATCCCGGTAACGGGGAGGTTGAGGGCGGAAGCCAGGAATAGGCCGGCTAATAAGGTTGAAGCGGTTTTGGATTTCGGTAGAGTGGGCATGTCGGCAACGGGCTGAAGTGACTATCGCTATAGCATAACGTCAAAGCGGATTGAAAAATAGCTTATGGATATAAACCGGTAATTGATCGGGGTTGCCAAGCTTTCCGCTCAAGCGCTGCCATCATGCGGTATCATTCCCGTCATTATCGACTATCTCTTAAGATTGGATTTTTGACACAGCATGGGCGCACAGGAAAACTTCGAACAACTGCCGTTAAAGGAATTCACCGAAAAAGCCTACCTGGATTATTCCATGTACGTGATTTTGGACCGGGCTTTGCCGCATATCGGCGACGGACTTAAACCGGTGCAACGGCGTATCGTGTACGCCATGTCGGAATTAGGCCTGACCGCGCTGGCCAAGTATAAAAAGTCGGCTCGCACCGTCGGCGACGTGCTGGGTAAATACCACCCGCACGGCGACTCGGCCTGCTACGAGGCCATGGTGTTGATGGCGCAGGACTTTTCCTACCGCTATCCCTTGATCGACGGCCAGGGCAACTGGGGTTCGCCCGACGATCCCAAGTCCTTCGCGGCGATGCGGTACACCGAATCGCGGTTGACCGCCTACGCGCAAACCTTGCTCAGCGAGTTGGGGCAGGGCACGGTGGATTGGACCGACAATTTCGACGGCACGCTGAAAGAACCCAGCCTATTGCCGGCCCGGCTGCCGAACGTATTGCTTAACGGCACCATGGGCATCGCGGTGGGCATGGCCACCGACATTCCGCCGCATAATTTGCGGGAAGTGGCCAACGCCTGTCTGCAATTGTTGGACGATCCGCAAACGCCGCTGGAGGGTTTGCTTGAACACGTCAAAGGTCCGGATTATCCGACCGACGCCGAAATCGTCACCTCCAGCGCCGACATTCAAAAACTGTATCTTACCGGTAACGGCTCGGTGAAGATGCGCGCCAAATACGAGCTGGAAGAGGGCAATATCGTCATCACCGCGCTGCCGCATCAAGTGTCCGGCGCCAAGTTGCTGGAACAGATCGCCGCGCAGATGCTGGCGAAAAAGCTGCCGATGATCGAAGATTTGCGCGACGAATCCGATCACGAAAATCCCACCCGCTTGCTGATCATCCCCAAAACCAAGCGCATCGACGTCGATGCGGTGATGTCGCATTTGTTCGCCACTACCGATCTGGAGAAAAATTACCGGGTCAATATGAACATGATCGGCCTGAACGGTAAGCCGCAGGTGAAAAATCTGCGGATGATTCTGACCGAATGGATCAGTTTCCGTACCGAAACCGTGCGCCGCCGCTTGCAGCACCGCTTGGACAAAGTGCTGGCGCGCCTGCATATTCTGGAAGGTTTATTGATCGCCTATCTGAATATCGACGAAGTGATCGCCATCATCCGCACTGAAGACCATCCCAAGCCGGTACTGATGGCGCGTTTCGGTTTGACCGATATTCAGGCCGAAGCGATTCTGGAATTGAAATTGCGCCACTTGGCCAAGCTGGAGGAGATGAAAATCCGCGGCGAGCAGGACGAACTGGAACAGGAACGGCAGGCCTTGGAGAAAACCCTGGGCTCCGAGCGCTTGCTGAATCGGCTGATTCGTAAGGAAATCGAACGGGACGCGGAAAAATACGGCGACGCCCGCCGCTCGCCCATCGTCGCCCGCGAAGCCGCGCAAGCGCTGGACACCACCGAGCTGGTCGCCAACGAACCGGTCACCATTATCCTGTCGCAAAAAGGCTGGATCCGCGCTGCCAAGGGCTACGACATAGAAGTCGAAACCCTCAATTACCGGGCCGGCGACGGTTATTTATCCGCCGCCAAGGGCCGTACCACCCAGCCGGCTTATGTGCTGGATTCCACCGGCCGGGTGTACGCCATCGCCACCCACGATTTGCCGTCGGCGCGCAGCCAGGGCGAACCGTTGACCGGGCGCTTGAATCCGCCGCCCGGCAGTTTGTTTACCGATGTGTTCAGCGGCCAACCGGACGATTGGGTGTTGATGGCCAGCAATGCCGGTTACGGTTTTCGGGTACAACTGAAAGAGCTGTACAGCAAAAACAAGGCCGGCAAGGCGGTTTTGAGTTTGCCGGCCGGGGCAAAAGTCATGACCCCGACCGCCATACCGCATGCCGGCGATTTGCTGGCCGTGGCTACCCTGCAAGGCCGCTTGCTGATTTTTGCCGCCCAGGATTTACCGGAGCTGGCGAAGGGCAAGGGCAATAAATTGATTCAAATCCCGCCCGCCGACCTTGCCGCCGGCAAGGATGCGGTGGTTGCAGCCGCGGCATTGCCAGTGGGCGGCGAGTTGAAAATCGTCTCCGGCAAGCGGCATGTGACTTTAAAGGGCGTGGACATCGCACAATACAGCGGCAACCGCGCCAATCGCGGTGCCGCCTTGCCGCGCGGCTTTCAAAAGGTGGACGGTTTGGAGGCGGTGCAAGCCAAGGCTGAGTAGCCGCCCGGTACAAAACGAACGCTAAACGGCTGCCGGCAAGTACGCGTCCGGCCGATGAGCATCCGGCCGGCCGAAGCCCATGAAAACGGTCATCGAATGAGCAAGGTCCATGATTAGGGTTCGACAAGTCGTTTCTCGGTTATTAAACTTCCCTATAAACATGGGGGAATAATGGCTGGCTGGTTAAATGCATTAATTGAAGTTTCAAGCAGTTTCATGCCTCACGGCGCCTGCTACTTATGGCAGCCGGCGGTGTTATGGCTGCATGTGGTCAGCGATACCCTCATCGTGCTGGCCTATTACTCCATTCCGTTTGCGTTGATGTATTTTGTCTATAAACGCGCGGATTTAATGTATCGCTGGATATTCGTGTTGTTCGGGGCGTTTATCCTGCTGTGCGGCACCACGCATTTATTAAGCATCTGGACAATCTGGCATCCCGATTATTGGTTGGAAGGCTTGGTTAAACTAGCGACGGCGCTGGTTTCCATTGTTACCGCCGGCTTGATATGGCCGTTGATTCCGCGGTTATTGCGGCTGCCGAGCCCGGCGGCCTTGAAAGCCAGCGACACCTATATGCGGGCTATTTTCGATGCTACCCCGGACGCCATGCTGATCAGCAACGAGCGGGGCATTATCACCATGGTCAATCATCAATGCGAAAGCTTGTTGGGCTATCGGGCCGACGAGTTGGTCGGTCAATCCATTGAGATGCTGGTGCCCGAAAGCATACGGTCTAATCATGTTCAATTGCGCGCGCAGTTTAAAGCGATGCCGAGCGTTAAAGCCATGGGAGCGGGCCGGGTGGTTAAGGCGCTAAAAAAAGATAATTCGGAATTCGACGTCGAAATCAGCCTCAGCCCCATACGGACCGAACAAGGTTTGTTTTTTGCCAGCGCCTTACGGGACATTACCCAGCGCAAGCTGATGGAAGACGGGCTACGGGCCAGCGAAGAACGCTTCAGGCTGATGGCCAATGTCTCGCCGGCCATGATCTGGATTACCGATGTCAACGGCAAACCGAGTTTCGTCAATCAAACCTGGCTGGACTTTGTCGGGATAGACTTCGAACAAGCCGTCGGTTACGAAAGTTGGATTCAATTTATTCATCCGGACGATAGAGATACCGTGTTTGCCGAATACTACAAAAACGTATTCGATCAAAAACCCATCGTCACCGAGTACCGCATGCGCCGGGCCCGGGGCGACTGGCGCTGGATACTCGACCATGGCGTGCCGATCCACGATGAAAAAGGCGCGTTTGCCGGCTACATCGGCTCGGCGTTCGATATTACCGAGCGGAAACAGGCGGAAGCCGACTTCCGTATCGCCGCCACCGCCTTCGAATCCCAAGAAGCCATGGTGATTACCGACCCTAGGGCGGTGATATTACGGGTGAACAAAACCTTTACCGAGTCCACCGGATATTCCGCCGAGGAGGCGGTGGGGCAAAATATCAGCATCTTGAAGTCGGGCCGCCACGATCAAGAGTTTTATGCCGATATGTGGCGCAGTCTGATGAACAACGGCACCTGACAAGGCGAAATTTGGGACAAGCGCAAGAATAACCAGATTTATCCGAAATGGCTGACCATTACGGCCGTCAAGGACGAAACGGGCAAGGTTACGCATTACGTGGGCACGCATATCGATATCAGCGACCGTAAGGCCGCGGAAGACGAAATCAAGAATTTGGCCTTTTACGATCCGCTGACGCAATTGCCGAACCGGCGTTTGTTGCTGGACCGGTTACAACAAGCCTTGGCCACGCATGCCCGGAAACAAGTATTCGGAGCCTTGTTTTTTCTGGATCTGGACCATTTTAAAAATCTGAACGATACCCTGGGACACGAAAAAGGCGATCAAATGCTGCGGCAGGTGGCGGACCGCCTGTCGTCCTGCATTCGCGAATGCGACACCGTGGCCCGCCTGGGAGGGGATGAATTTGTGGTGATGCTGAAGGAATTGGGTGCAAAAAGCGCGGAAGCGGCCGTGCAGGCGGAAATCATCGGGGAAAAAATTCTGCAGGCATTGAATAAGACTTACCGGATCGACGGTTACGAGCACCACAACACCTCCAGTATCGGGGCGACGCTGTTCAGCGACCAGTCCATCGGCACCGACGAGTTGCTTAAGCAGGCCGACATAGCCATGTACCAAGCCAAGGCGGCCGGGCGCAACAATCTGCGTTTTTTCGATCCGGCGATGCAGGCCTCCATTATTGCCCGCACATCCATGGAACAGGCCTTGCACGAAGCCCTGGACGCCAAGCAGTTCAAGATTTTTTACCAGCCGCAAGTGGATGCCGAAGGCGGTATCGACGGGGGCGAGGCGCTTTTGCGCTGGGAGCATCCCAAGCAAGGCATGGTGCCTCCCGCCAATTTCATCCCGCTGGCCGAGGAAACCGGACTGATTTTGCCGCTGGGCCATTGCGTATTGGAACACACCTGCGAGCAGTTGGTGAAATGGTCCCGCCAGCCCAAGCTGGCCCGGTTGACCGTTGCCGTCAACGTCAGCATACGGCAGTTCCGGCAAGAGGATTTCGCCGACCAGGTGCTGGCGGTTTTGGCTAAAACCGGGGCCAACCCGGCCAGGCTCAAATTGGAGCTGACCGAAAGCATTCTGGCGTTGGATTTGCCGGACATCAAATCGAAAATGGGCCGCTTAAAAGCCCAAGGGGTGACGTTTTCGCTGGACGATTTCGGTACCGGCTACTCTTCGCTGGCTTATTTGAAGCAATTGCCGCTGGACCAATTAAAAATCGACCAGAGTTTTGTCAGAGACATTTTGGACGATGTTAATGATGCGGCGATTGCCAAAATGATTATCGCGCTGGCCGCCAGCATGGGATTGCAAGTCATCGCCGAAGGGGTGGAAACCGCGCCGCAAAAAGATAAGCTGTTCGCTCTCGGTTGCTTCAATTACCAAGGCTATCTGTTCGGTAAGCCGCTGCCTATCGAGCAATTCGAAGCGTTGCTCAATGGCCGCTAAACCGCGGGTTTGCTTCGGGCCGCTGTATTAAAGGCGGGATAAACGGCTCAAGGTTGCAGCAATATCTTCCTGACCCCGGGTTGGGCCGCATGCCGCAAAGCGGCCAGACCGTCTTTCAGACTGTAGCGTGCGTCCACCATGCTTGCCAGCGGAATGCTTCCTTGCCGCAATAAGGCCAAAGCCTCGTCGAAAGGGCCGCAGCGCGAACCCAGAATATTCAGTTCGCCGACCACCACTTTGCTTAAATCGACCGGCTCGCTGGCCGCAAAGGTGCTTTTCAACACCAGCGTGCCGCGCGGTTTGATAATGCGTAACGCCTGGCTAAAGCCCTCGGCGCTGCCACTGGCATCCACCACGTAATCGAAATGATTGGCCGGCACATCCTGGACCAACGCTGTTTTGAGCAGCCACTGTTGCGGCAATGCCAGGGAAATTTCCGACCTGCCCAGCACCTCGACGTCGTAACCGGCCAAAGCCAGGACTTTGGCGATCAACAAACCCAGCCGTCCGGGGCCGATCACAGCCGCCGGTTTAACCGGCAAAGGCGCCAACTGCTTGAGCACTCGAATTGTCGCCGCCAAGGGCTCGGTAAACACCGCCGCTTCGTCCGGCACCTCGTCGGGCACTTCATGCAAATTGCCGACCGGCAAGCGCAAATAATCGGCAAACGCGCCGTCATGCCCGCGTATGCCCAGAACTTTTCTATTCGCACAATGTTCGGGGCCGTCACCCCGGCAATCCTCGCAAACTCCGCAACCGATATTGATCGAACCCACCACCCGTTTATTCAGCCAGTGCTGGTGTTTCTCCTGGCCGACGGCTTCGACCACGCCGACGAATTCGTGACCGATAATGCCGGTAAACCCTGCGTAGCCTTTTACCAATTCCAAATCGGTCGCGCAAACCCCGGCCAGTTTCAGCCGGATCAACGCCTCGTCGCCGGAAACGGCCGGGATAGGTTTATCCTGGCGATAATTCAAACTGTTGTTTAGTTCTATGGCTTGCATGGGGATAGGTTCAGGGGAAATACAATTCCTCGCTAGCCTTAACGATCAACGGCGGATCGTTAGTGGCGTTCGCTGTTGCGTTTTGTTAGCCGTATTGTCCGTTTCAAAATGAACCAATAACGCAGAAATCTTTCTCTTAACTTCGAGAGCGGTTGCATCAATAATTTCAATGAAACTAGGTATTGTGGAAGCAGAAAATATATCTTCGTTTTCGTTTGTTCTTATTAGAATTGCCCGAATAGAATTTTTTGATTTAGCTGCACGATTAAGTAGGCTTGCCGCTTCTGCTAGAGTTTCATTTGGACGCTGTACTCTAACAGGAACTGATGTCCCGCCAATGGTAATTTTTAGGAAGGCATCAATTCCATTGTTCCGCTGTACCGGAACAAAATCTAGACCCGTTAAAAAGGCTAATGCGTTGGCATCAGCATTTACATAAGCCATTCGTCCTTTTTTGAGCAAATTAGACTCAGTTTTTGTTGGCTCTTGGAGTCGCTTTTGCGATAACTCAACAGCTTCTGATGAAATATCAATACCCAAATATTGGCGATCCATCATTGACGCTGCCACTAAGGTTGTTCCGCTGCCACAAAACGGGTCAACTACAACATCATCAGGGTCTGATGCAATTTCAATAATTCGCTCAAGAAGTAATATCGGCTTTTGTGTAGGATAGCCTGTTCTTTCCTTGGCTTTCGGATTAAGAAACGGAATTTCCCATACATCGCTTAATGGAACACCCTTTTTTTCTCCTCCAAAAACGACATTTCCTTTGTTATCCGTAGCATATTTTGAAACTCCATGTTCATCCCTTGAACGGAGTTGTAAAATTTGATCAATATTGGTTGTTTCTGAATAATCACCATAGATTCTATTAAATTTGTAGTTCGCTGTTTTTGAGTAAAAAAGAATTGTTTGGTGCGCTGGCATCAGACCTTTTGCGGAATTTGACCAGCGCCGATAAGTCCAAATAATTTCCGACCTAAACTGTTCTGCTCCGAATATTTCATCTAGTAATGCACGCAGCAGGAAATTTGCATTAGTATCGCAATGAACAAATATAGATCCCGTGTTTTTTAGGATGCGTTGCATTTGTTCAAGTCTTTCTTTCATGAACGTTGCGTAGTCTTCAAGTCCATTCCAAAAATCACCAAAACTAAATTTTTGCGAACGATCCCTTGTAATAGCACTATGTTGTTTATTCGTAAAAAACGGTGGATCAAGATAAATAAGGTCTGCGGAAGCACTATTGACCTTGGCTAACTCAGTCAGACAGTCACCTTTCAGGACTTGATTAAGGGCGTAGTTCATTGACTTCCCCCGCCCGTTCGTTCGCAATTTGTTCAAGTACGTCTTTTAAACATATTCCGGTTTTATCCTTGACGAATGCCCAAGCTTTATCGCCATGATGGTATTCGCCACCAATACCTTCATACAAGGTTTCCAATGTTTCTTGAATACGAATTGCTTGAGTTCTGTTCGGATAGTAAAACATAACCCGAATTGGGGTATATCCAGCATCAGAAATCACTTGAATCCGAGTATGCTCCTTCGTAATGTGATCGCCATCTGTTGTAGCGTCCTTCCACTTTATTTCCAGTGCTTCGTTTCCAACGAGGCAGTCAATTTCAAAGGTCTTCGGGCGTTGACCTCTTGTATTTGGGATTTTCAAAGAACCGGAGTCTGGAAAAGCTTCCTTGAAACAAAGTTTTGTGGCTTCTTCAAGGAATGATCCTGCATATTTGTATAAGAATCGGCCCTTGTTTTGATAAACATCGATCAAATGACCTTCCGCTTCAGCAATGCCGAGAACGCGGTAGATTAGATAATGGGAGACATCGTCTGCTTGCATTTCCGCAACCCTTGCGTCGATTGCATTTTTCAAGCGTTTCGCGTAAGAGTCTGCAAGCAGAACAATTTTTTCTTTAGCTGTCATGAAACTCCAAATTTCGATGTGTTGTAAGTTGCCCTAAACCTTGGCAACGTCAATTTTATAACCGGCAGAGACCATCTGTAACCGTACCGTTGTCGAATACATTTACAATCGATCCATTCGTAAATTTCAGTTGTACGCCATACTCAATTTCTTTTTCCTCATCGAGAACGAAACCGTTAGTGCCGAAGATGTCATTAACTTGGTCTGATTTCATAAAGCGCAATTTCTCCTGTGCGGCTAACAACGAATTTATTAGCTTCGTATATCATCCAGCATTGCCCAACTCTAAGCAACAAACTCAGCAATTTCCCAGCTAACAGGCTCCGCACCCCTTAGCGTCCACCCAACATATCAAGCCCATCCGGCGATCGGTTACAATGCTGCCTTTCAAATCAAACACGGAACGACCCGATATGCAAACAAAATTGCCGGCTAAAACTTCGCAGTGGCTGTTGCCGGTGCTGTCCGGCGTGTTGATCGGTACCAGTTATATTCCGTTTCCGCCCTGGGCGTCGTTGTTCTGTTTCGTGCCGTTGTGGCTGTTCTGGCAGCAACAGCACGGCTTGAAAAACGTGCTGGCCGGCGGGGTTTTGACCAGCTTTATTTACACGCTGATCGGCTTCAACTGGGTGACCTACACCTTGCACGAATTCGCCAAGGTCAACTGGTTTTTCGCCGGCGTCGGCATGATTTTGTTCGCCTTGTTCGGGCATTTATTCGTACCGATTGCCGGCGCGTTATGGTTCTGGATTCGCCAGCGGCTGGCCTGCAACGCCGGTTTGTCGTTTGCCTTGATGGCGGTTCTGACGGCCTTGGCCGAGCTTTACGTGCCGATGCTGTTTAAATGGAATTTCGGCTATAGCTGGTACGGGGCCGGTTTGCCGATTTACCAATGGGCGGAATTCGTCGGCTTTACCGGCCTCAGCATGTTAAGCATATTGGCCAATCTGCTGGTATTGTTCGCTTGGCGGCGGCGGGCGACCATACAAGGCAAACTCGGGTTTGCGGCCTTGCTGATTGCGTTTGCCGGGCTGAATGGGGGCGGCGTCTGGTTGAAAGACCGTCTGCCCGCGCCCGACGCGGCGGTGGATGTGCTGCTGGTGCAAGCCAACATCGGCAACCTGGAGAAGCAATCGATGGAGCGCGGCAAGGGTTTCCGGGCGGAGATTTTGACCCGTTATTTCCAGGCCACCGACGCCGGCTTGGCGGAAAATCCGCAAGTGGATTTCGTGATGTGGTCGGAAACCGCCTTTCCGTCGTTACTGGGCGGCGAGTACAACCAATCGTTTTATGTCGAACTGCTGCAGGAGTTTCTGCGCAACCGGCAAGTGTCCTTGATTACCGGCGCGTATGCGAAAGACCCAACATCCGGCTTGATCACCAATTCCCTGTTTGCCGTCGACCAGCACGGCACTGTCGTCGAACCGCATTACAGCAAAACCATTTTATTGGCCTTGGGCGAATATATTCCCGGCGAAGAAACCTTTCCCTGGCTCAGAACCCTGCTGCCGATGGTGGGGCATTTCGGACGCGGCCCGGGGCCGACCATGCTGCTGAAGCTCAACGGTTATGCCATGGGTCCGCAAATCTGTTACGAAAGTTTGTTTCCGGAATTTTCGCAGGGGCTTGCCGACTTGGGCGCGCAATTTATCGTGAATGCCACCAACGACTCCTGGTACGGCAGCTGGCAGGAACCTTACCAGCATTTGTACATGACCCTGGCCCGCGGCGTGGAATTCCGGCGGCCGGTGATGCGGGTCACCAATACCGGCATCTCGACCGTATCGCTGGCCAACGGCGACGTGTTGGCGCTGTCGCCGCAGGATACCGGCTGGGCGGGCGCTTACCATGTACCGTACGCAACGCAGCCGCCGGCCACCTTTTACCAGCGTCATCTCAATCTGCTGCCGGGGCTGTTGTGGGCCGGCCTGTTTGCGCTGTTCGGCGCCGGATTCCTGCAAAAAAGCCGCCGCCAACCTGCCGGCTGACGGGCTTGCCGGCGATGAATGCCTGAGTTTGACTAGCGCATGGCGGCATAACGCATAGTCCGCTTTGTACGATGGCCGCCGTCCGCTTCAATTGACCGGTTCGCCGATATATTCGACGGACACTTCCGCCATGCCGCGCATGCCGATCCGTTCCGCCGCGCCTTGCGACAAATCGATCAGCCGGTTGCTTTTGAACGGGCCCCTATCGTTGACCAGTACGTTTACCGAGCGGCCGGTTTTAAGATGAGTTACCCGTACTATCGAGGGAATAGGCAGGGTTTTGTGGGCCGCGGTGAGCTCCCGCGGACGAAAGCGGGCGCCGCTGGCCGTGCGGTTGCCGGATTTGCCGCCGTACCAGGAGGCTATGCCGGTGGCTTTATAGCCGATTGCGCTGGCCAAGGGCGTATACGTTTTGCCCTTAACCTTGTAAGGTTTGTTGTAGGGTGCCAGGCGGCTAAATTCCGGCAGTTGCGGTTCGGGAACAAAGCCGGCCGGCGGCGAAGGCGGCTCGGTTGCGCAGCCCGCCAGCAAAACCAGTGCCGCGCTCGCGAGCGCGCGGCACATTTTATCCATCGAATAGCCGAAGAACGCCGGCGCGCCGGCGAGAAACATAACCATTATTTTGCCCGTATTTCGTTGCCCGCACGAACGCCGCGAACATGCCGCGCCTGATTCGTTTACGTTGATGATTGAAGGATTTGTTTGAACGGATTGGATTCTACAAAGCCCTGCTTAAAATCGGATGAGGCTGAAATTATGTTTGGGTTAAATTTAGCCGCGGGAGATTAAAGAAAGTAAGGAAAATAATGGGGCGGGCAGGGGGCAAATGCGCCAGGGGCCGGCTGCAACCTCAAGCGAAAAACCTCAGCCGGCGGCCTTAACCCCGACGATTGAAAGAACCTTGGCTCGCGGCGGTTGCGAGCCAAGGCTGAATCTAAGACAAGGCGCTTACTTCAAGGCAACCACTTCAATCCGGTCGGCGATAGCGATGCTGATCTTGTCTTCCTGCGCCAGCCAGCCGATGCCGCGCTGGATGATTTTTTCCTCTTCCGGCAGCTCCTTTATCAATTTGGCAACGGACGTCTCGCCGTTTCCGGACAAGTAATGCCAAATACTACCGGCGGTCAAACCGACCCGTTCGTGCATGGGCAATTCCGGCGCCGTGGTCTCGGGTTTGGAGGCCTTGGCTTTGGTTTTTGCCGGTGCAACGGCCTTAGGACTTGGTTTTTTCGCCGCAGTGTCTGCCGCGACTGCCGGAACCGCTGGTTCGGCCTTGGCTTTTGGCGCCACGGTTGCGGGCTTTTTTTCCGGCGCCGGACGGGTGCCGGTTTTCTTAGGCGCCGATTCGGCGGCGGCCTTGGGCGCAACGGCGGGTTCGACTTTAACTTTTGCAGCTGGAGTTTCGGTGGAGGCGTTGGTCTTTTTCATGGCGAATTATCCCTAAAAAACAAAGCATGCAGTATAAACCATTCGGAATTAAACCCGCTCCGACAGTTAACAAGCATTGGAATTTCGCCTCCAATGGCACATTAAATCGGCATCCGATTAATAGCGACGGCTTCTTGTCAGATGGAGCGCTGCGGCCGGCCGCTTTGCGATATTCAGATAACTGAAATTCAATGATCAAGAACGTCAGGTTTATGGCGTCATGCTGACATTAACCCTTAAATTTTTAATTCAGCATCTTGACTTCCGTCTATGTGGCGTCGGACTCAATTCTCCGAAAGCGGGAAATCCTAACCAAAAACTTTATCCATATCGCTCGTTGCTTAAGAAAGGAAATATTGGCGCATCAGAATGATATGTTATATTGTAACAATTGCGATTAAAGATGTACTATATGCTTTACCGCAACCCATAAATAATGGGATGGCAGGTATTTACAGAGGCAAATGACTCATGTGCAAGGTTATGTCCGAAACCAGTCCCTGTCGTAAGCGAAACCAGACTTTAAATTCTGTAAGTTACCCTGCTAACCATAGGCCGACTACATCTTAGTTACAACCAATAAAAGTTTTAACATAGCATTGCAATGACATTGATTCCGAATCAGACACTCTCCGGCAAACTGCCCGTCACCGTGCTTTCCGGCTCTCTCAGTGCCGGCAAAACCATGTTGCTCAAACATATTCTCGGCAACCGCGATAACCGTCGACTAGCAGTCATAGTCAACGACATGAGCGAAGTCAACATCGACGCCGCATCGGTTAAAAACGAGGTGCAATTGAATCGCGGCCAGGAAAAACAGCTCGAAATGAGCAACGGCTGCATTGGCCGCACCCTCCGCGAGGACTTGCCGACCGATGCCGAATTGGCGGCCGGCCCGGACGCCTGGCGCAACTACCGGGATGATTTTCCGCAATGGTTTGCCGATGGCTAGCATCGACACCTACTTGCACATCATCGGTATCGAGTTGTTGGCGATGCTGGCCATCGTGCAGGCGTTGATCGATGCGGGTAAAACCAAGCGAGCCTTATCCAGACTGTTTCTGACTGTACTCGGTTTTATGCTCGCGCATTTCGCCGCGCACATATTGCCCAACACCCTCGCCGAATTTATCTACAGCTCGCGCCACGAATATCACTCGGTCAAACCCTTCGGATTACATCGAACATGACGATTGCTTTAACCACCCTGGCCGGCACCATCGCTGCCTGCCTCGCCGTCAGCTTGTGCTCGCTGTCGAGTGCGATTGCGCTTTGGCTAAAAACCGAGACTTTAAAATGGCTGGTACCCAATCTGGTGGCCCTGGCTGTCGGCGTACTGCTGGGCGATGCCTTCATTCATCTGATTCCCGATGCCATTCAACGCCATGGCGCGGTCAGCGAGGTCTGTCTGACTGTGCTGATCGGCATGTTTGTTTTTTTCGTGTTGGAAAAAGGCGTGCGCTGGCGACACGACCATAACGTCGACAGCCGCCCAACGGCCGATCACATTTTGCCCCTGGCGAAAATGAATCTGATCGGCGACGCCATGCACAACTTTGTCGACGGCATTTTGATCGCCGGCAGTTTTCTGGCCGATCCGGTCATGGGGCTAACTACCACGCTGGCCATCGTCGCCCACGAAATTCCGCAAGAGTTGGGCGACGTCGGCGCACTGCTGCGCGGAGGTTATTCGCCACGGCAAGCAGTGCTCTACAACTTTTACTGCTCGCTGAGCGTGGTGCCGGGGGCGATATTTACCTTGCTGCTCAGCCAGGTGGCCGAATCGTCCTTGATCGTGCTGCTGCCGATAGCTGCCGGCGGCTTCATCTACATCGCCGCCTCCGACCTGATCCCCGTGTTGCACGAGCGTTCCAGCCTGGCCCATCTCGGCGGTCAAAGCGCGGCTTTTGCCTCGGGCATAGTTTTCATGCAATTCATTGTTTTTTTCGAACAAGCCTTACTGGCTGCCTAAGGAGTTTTTCAATGTTCGCCCGTGTTCCATTTCGTCAACCTGACATTGCATCATCCCTCATTGCCGGCGGATTTCGACCGCTATTCAACCCTTCGGCAACCAGGACCGTTATCTCCAATCAGTTCGCCGATTTGTCGCGCATTTATGAAGACGGCGTCAATTTGTGCCTGATCGAACGGCCGTTACCTGCCGCTATAGAGCAATTCGTCTATCGGGCAGTGCAGAATGCCGGCCGCGTTGAGATTAGCCAGCCGGTCGATCCGCTGCATTTCGACTTCAATCGCTTATGGCCAAACGCAGCTCAACTGCCCGGCTATCACCTTTGGCTGGAGGATGTAGAGATGCTGGTCTCGGCGTTCTGCGAATTGTTCGACCGCCGAGAAGCTGGGTTGCGCCTGCGTACATTGGATAAAGCCATGTGCCCGCGTTTTCACGTCGACCGGGTACCGGCTCGAATGATCTGCAGTTACGGCGGCATAGGTACCGAATGGTTGCCCGAATATGCACTGGACCGCGCCAAATTGGGTATGGGTGGCTGCGGCTTGCCGGATGCCGAATCCGGTCTGATTGCCGATCCCACCGCCATTCGGCAAATGCCCGCTTATGCGGTGGGCCTGATGAAAGGCGAAAACTGGGAAGGCAATGAAGGCCATGGCTTGGTGCACCGCTCGCCGCAACCAACCGCCGTGCAGCCTCGCAGACTGTTGTTGACCTTGGATATGTTGTAAAGCGTAGGCTACGCATCGCGTACCTTTTGGCCATCGATTCATTTGAAATCTCAAACATGGTACGCGGTGCGTACCCTACAGACTCATGCTAATTAAACTCCACAACGGCTCGATTTACGATCCAAGCCAAAACCTGCGCGGCGAACAGCGCGACCTGTTTATCCGCGACGGCCTGATTGTCGCCGACCCCGGTCCAGACGCCAAATTCGACGCGGTTTACGACCTGTCCGGCCAAATCGTCATGGCGGGGGCGGTGGATATTCACAGCCATATCGCCGGCGGCAACGTCAATACTGCCCGTTTGCTGTTGCCGGAACAACACCGCAATCACATGGCGCGGCGGTTGAATAATCCATTTTCCACTGCCAAGTGGTCGACGACCGACATTGGCTACCGCTATGCGCGGATGGGCTATACCACCGTGGTCGAACCGGCGATGCTGCCGGTTAATGCACTGGATGTGCATCTGCAAATGGCCGACATTCCGATTCTGGACACCGCCGCACTGGCAATTTTGGGCAACGACGATTTATTGCTGCGCTTGATGCGGGCCAAGGCCAGTCAAAACCAGATCAACGATTACGTGGCCTGGACCCTGAACGCCACTCGCGCTTTGGGCCTGAAAGTCATCAATGCCGGCGGTGCCAATGCGTTTAAAAGCAACGTGCGCCAGTTCGATCTGGACGACATCGTGCCGGATTACGGCGTCAGCTCCCGGCAGATTCTGCAAACCTTGCAAACCGCCGCTTGCCAGCTCGGCGTACCACACCCGGTGCACGTGCACTGCAATAACCTGGGCATTCCGGGCAATGTCGAGACCATCGTCGCCACCATGGAAGCCGCGCAAGGTTTGCCGATGCACCTGGCCCATGTACAGTTTTACGCCTACGGCAATGAAGGTGCGAAGGGCTTTTCCTCGGCGGCGGCGCAATTACTGGAAGCTTTCAACCGCCATCCCAACATCACCATGGATGTCGGCCAAGTGTTGTTTGGTCAGACCGTGACGATTTCCGGCGATGTGATTGCTCAATACAGCCGCCACGGCGACGCCAGCCCCAACAAATGGGTGATGTGGGACGCCGAATGCGAAGGTTCCGGCGGCGTGGTGCCGTACCGCTACCGCGAAGCCAGCTTCGTCAACACCCTGCAATGGGCGATTGGTCTTGAGTTGTTTTTGCTGGCCGAAACGCCTGAGCGGCTGTTCTTCACCACCGATCATCCCAACGGCGCGCCGTTCACTGCTTATCCGGACTTGATCCGGTTGCTGATGGATGCTGACTACCGGCAACAATGCATGGTAAGGCTGAACCAGGAGGCATTGGCCTTAACCCTGTTGCCGAACCTGACCCGAGAATTCAGCTTGAGCGAAATCGCGGTCATGACCCGTTCCGCCGCCGCCCGCTTGCTGGGCTTGCACGACCGCGGCCATCTTGCACCCGGCGCCATCGCTGATATAGCTGTATACGACCCGCAGGGATGTGGGAAGTGCGGCAAAACGCCGGGAGCGTTTGCTGCCCGAACGCAAGCCGATTATCGGGCCATGTTCGCCGATGCGGCCTTGGTGTTCAAAAACGGCCAATTGGTGGTCAAAGACGGCGACGTGATTGCCCGGCCCACTGGTAATGCCCAGACCATACAGCCGCATTTCGACCCACTTATCGAACGCGACATTCAAAACCACTTCGACCGCTTTTACAGCCTGAAATTAAACAACTTCAAAATCGACGATGTCGCTTTTAGCGTCGAAGATAGCCAGCGTTTCCGCAGCGTTGCAAGCCATTAACCTAACCTGTTAGCCATGAATGCCTCAGTAGTCAAAACCGACGATCATCTCGACACCTTACGCCACGATACCGCGCATCTGCTGGCTCAAGCCGTCAAGGAACTCTATCCTGATACGCAAGTAGCCATTGGTCCGGCTATCGAAAACGGCTTTTATTACGATTTTGCCTTTGCCGAACCGTTATCCGTCGACGCCTTGCAGGTTATCGAACAACGCATGCACGACATCGTGGCGCGTGCCGACATTATCACCCGCGAACAATGGAGCCGAGACCAAGCGATTGCCTTTTTCAGCCAGTGCAACGAGCGTTTCAAGCTGGAACTGATCACCCGTATTCCCGAACATGAGACTATCTCCGTCTATCGACAAGGGCAATTTACCGACCTGTGCCGCGGCTCGCACGGTGCGGATACCGGGCAAATTGGACTAGCCTTCAAACTGCTCAAATTGACCGGCGCCTATTGGCAAGGCGATCACACGCAGCCCATGCTGCAGCGTATCTACGGCACGGTTTGGCCTTCGCAAACCGAGCTGGATTGCCATCTCAAACAACTCGAGGAAGCGGAATTACGCGACCATCGCCGCTTGGGCAAAGAGATGGACTTGTTTCATTTTCAGGAACAGGCCCCCGGCTCGGTCTTCTGGCATGCCAAAGGCTGGCGATTGTTTCAGCGCTTGATCGGTTATTTGCGGCAACGGCAGACGGCGGCGGGCTATCAGGAAATCAATACGCCGGATGTGATGGACATTGGCCTGTGGCAGGCCTCCGGCCACTGGGAAAAATTCGGCGAACACATGTTTACCACCCAAACCCCGGATGAGCGGGTGTTTGCGCTGAAGCCGATGAACTGCCCCGGCGGCGTACAGGTATTTAAACAAGGCCTGCGAAGCTATCGGCAATTGCCACTGCGGTTGGCGGAGTTCGGCAAGGTGCATCGTTACGAGCCGTCTGGCGCTTTGCATGGCCTGATGCGGGTGCGTTCCTTCACTCAGGACGATGCGCATATCTTTTGCAGCGAGCAGCAGATTACTCAAGAAAGCCTGAATATCTGCGAGCTGATTTTAAGCATCTATCGCGACTTCGGCTTTCACGACATTCGCATCAAATTTTCCGACCGCCCGCCACAACGGGTGGGTAGCGATGCGGTGTGGGATCAGGCCGAGCAGGCCTTGATTCAAGCCATGCAAACCAGCGGACTGCCGTATACGCATAACCCCGGCGAAGGCGCGTTTTACGGACCGAAACTGGAATTTGTGCTGCGCGATGCGATGGGCCGCGATTGGCAATGCGGGACGCTGCAAGTCGATTTGAATCTGCCGGACCGTCTGGGAGCCAGCTATATCGACGCCGATGGCAACAAGCAAACCCCGGTGATGCTGCATCGGGCCTTGTTCGGGTCGCTGGAGCGTTTTACCGGCATCCTGCTGGAGCATTACGCCGGTTGGCTGCCGTTCTGGCTGGCGCCACTGCAAGTCGTGGTCGCGCCCATCAGCGAACAAACCGAAACCTATGCGCTGGAAGTTGCCGAGCAATTAAACAGCGCCGGTTTGACGGTGGAAAGCGACTTACGCAATGAAAAAATCGGCTACAAAATCCGCGAACACAGTTTGGCCAAAGTGCCGCTGTTGATCGTGCTCGGCCAGCGGGAAATGCAAGACGGCCAGGTCACTCTGCGCTGGTTGCACGGCGGTCACCAACAAACCTTGCCGCTGGCGCAAGCCTTGATCGAACTGGCCGCGCAAAACCGCTACCCGTCTTCCCCACCCACCATTGAATCAGGACACGTTGAAAATCGATGACAATAGCTGAACAAACGCCGTCGAGCTGCGGCCTCTACACCCTGAAAGTCCACGCGCAATTTTGCTCTGCCCATGCCTTGCGCGAATATCCCGGCGATTGCCGCCGTCTGCATGGGCATAACTGGAAAGTGGAAACCGAAGTAGCCGCATGGTCGCTCGACGACATCGGTATCGCTATCGACTTTAAAGCGATTAAGGCCGCGACCCGAAATTTGGCCGACAGCCTGGATCACCGGTTTTTGAACGACATCGAACCCTTCGACCGCATCAATCCCACTGCCGAAAACTTGGCGGCCTGGTTTTACCGCCAACTATCGGCCACCCTGAACAGCGCGCATGTCAAAGTTGCTGCCGTCACGCTATGGGAAACCGACAACGCCTGCGTGCGTTACAGCGAGGTGGCCGCATGAACGCCTGTACCATCGAAGACATTCAAGGCCGCACCGACAGCCGCCGCATTGCCATCGACAAAGTCGGCATCAAGGACATCCTGCATCCGGTAAGGGTTAAGGACAAGAGTTGCGGCGAACAATATACCGTCGCTCGCTTCGATATGTACGTGAATCTGCCGCACGACTTCAAAGGCACCCACATGTCGCGCTTCGTCGAAATATTGAATAGTCATGACCGGGAAATCAGCATCGCCTCGTTCCCGGTCATGTTGCAAGAAATGCTGTCCCGGCTGGAGGCCGAATCCGGCTATATCGACATGCGCTTTCCGTACTTCGTCGAAAAGGCCGCGCCGGTCAGCGGCGTGCGCAGTCTGCTGGATTATCAGGTCAGCTTCATCGGCGAAATCGACAGTAGCGGCTGCCGGATCAAAGTCAAAATCGTGGTGCCGGTCACCAGTCTTTGCCCGTGTTCCAAGGAAATTTCCGAACGCGGCGCCCACAACCAGCGCTCGCATGTGACGATCACCGTGTCGGCCAGCGAATTTATCTGGATTGAAGAACTGATTGCGCTGGTGGAAGCCGAAGCCTCGTCACCGATTTATGGGCTGCTGAAACGCCCTGACGAAAAATACGTCACCGAATACGCTTACGACCATCCGAAATTCGTCGAGGATATGGTGCGCGATGTCGCCGCCAGACTGGATGCTGAAACGCGCATTCAAGCCTATACGGTGGAGTCGGAAAACTTTGAATCCATTCACAATCACTCGGCCTATGCATTGATCGAATGTGACAAACTACAAACCAAACCGCAAAGAGACCTATGAACCCAAAACTCAACTACCCGGTACCGGTCACCATTTTGACCGGCTTTCTCGGTGCCGGTAAAACCACCTTACTGAACCGCATTCTGACCGAACATCACGGCCGCCGTATCGCCGTGATCGAAAACGAATTCGGCGAAACCGGCATCGACAATGAACTGTTGGTACAAGCCGACGAGCAAATCGTCACGATGAACAACGGTTGTATCTGCTGCACGGTGCGCGGCGACTTGGTGCGCATTCTGGGCGAATTGTCCGGCCGCCGCGAAAGCGGCGACATCCGCTTCGAACGGGTTATCATCGAAACCACCGGCCTGGCCGATCCGGCGCCGGTGGCGCAAACCTTTTTCATCGAGCGGGACATTGCCGAAAACTATAAGCTGGATGCCATCGTTACCGTGGTCGACGCGGTACATGCTCATCAACAATTGCAAGAACACCACGAAGCGCAAGAACAAGTGGGGTTTGCGGATCGCATCCTGTTGTCGAAAACGGATTTGCAGGAAGCCGAAGTGGTCGCCGATCTGGAAACACGACTGCGGGCCATGAACCCCAGAGCTCCAATCAAACGCGTGCATTTTGGCGCAACCGAGCTGACTGACATTCTGGACATCGACGGCTTTAACCTGGACGATATACTGAAAATCGAACCGGACTTTTTGCAGGACGTCAGCCACGAGCATGAAGACGACATCAGTTCATTTGTATTTCGCACCGACAGGGAACTGGATGCAGCCCGGATTTTAGCCTTTTTAGACATTATGGTTCGCGACTATGGTAACGACCTATTGCGCTATAAAGGCATTTTGAATATCGCCGGTTGTGATAAAAAAGTCATCTACCAGGGCGTGCATATGCTGATGACCGAAACTTTCGGCAACCCCTGGCAAACCGGCGAAGCCAAGGCATCAAATCTAGTGTTTATCGGCCGTAATTTGCCCAAACAGGATATGCTGGAGGCCTTGGAATCGTGCCAAGTGGCGGCTTGATGCTTTGATTGGTTCTAAGATCAGCCTATAAACCAAAAAGCTTCAAATTCAATGTAACTGTTCAGTATGGGTTCAGAAGTGATCCTCCCCCTTTGAAAAAAGGGGGATTTGAGGGGGATTTATTTGAAAAATCTCGTTGTATGCGTCTGTGTCAGCAGTTGAGCCATTTCTGCCGGTTAAGAAGGGCCGCTTTA
>Ga0207952_1000176_pt1 | contig 65718 bp, 95 predicted proteins | sample SubbioR12Aug_8Ca_FD_184831 | JGI IMG/M metagenome (GOLD analysis project Ga0207952, IMG submission 184831) | Serpentinite rock and fluid subsurface biosphere microbial communities from McLaughlin Reserve, California, USA - CR12Aug_8Ca (SPAdes) | ecosystem: Environmental > Terrestrial > Deep...
ATCGTGATCGAAGCAGAGATTTTTTTCGACAAAGACGGCGCCACCCGAATGCGGTTGATGACCGGATTCGGCGACCCCAACCTGGTGGTCGCAACCGACAAATTCCAATACCTCGACGCGGAGAAACCATGAACGACGTCGAGCTTTTTTTTCGGCCTTCGATGTTGCGTAATTATGTCCTAGGATTGAACGTCCGATGACTATTAATCCAGAGCAGATTCAAGTCGTCGCCAACCTGCTCCATCAGGCTCGCTTCCCGCGCTACAAATACGGAACAGTGAAGTGCGCCGGCCCCAAGATTTGTTGTGGCCAGGACCACGAGATGGCCCGCGCGCTCCTGCGCCGATACCGCCTCGTCAAGAGGGCCCGATGAACGACGCAATCCCCGTGTTGGACAAAGGCTTCGTTCGCCTTGAGAAGCACAGCGGCGAGGACCCAAGCGTTGTCCGTGCGGCACGCGTCAGCTACGGATCGAAGTCCAAGACGGCGGAGGCCGATCGCAAGCTCATCCGCTACATGCTCGAGCACGAGCACGGGACGCCGTTCGAGCACAACCTGTTCACCTTCCACGTCAAGGCCCCGATCTTCGTTTTCCGCCAATGGCACCGGACCCGGATCGGCATCAGCTACAACGAACTGTCGGCGCGCTATGCCGAGATGAAGGACGAGTTCTACTTTCCAAAGAAATGGCGCAAGCAGGACGTAAAGGATAAGCAGAACAGCATCGCCGGCGACCTGCCGCACGCCGCCCTGACGCGAGACATGCGCGCCGGGTGCAAGGAGCAGATGGCGCGTTACCGCCGCGCGCTGAAGGCCGGCGCCGCCCGCGAGATGGCCCGCTTCCACCTGCCCGTCAACCTCTACAGCGAGATGTATTTCACCTGCAACGCGCGCTCGCTCATGGCATTTATAAAGCTCCGCTCCGAACACCACGCCCAATGGGAGACGCGCCAGTACAGCAACGCGCTCTGGACATTGTTCGCCAAGACGATGCCATGGACGGCCGAGGCATTCCTCGGCACGCTCCCGCTGGCACGCTACCAGTCCATGGACGGCCTCGCCGGCCCCAACCTCGACTCGATCCCCAAGGCCTCCCGTGCCGCATAAGAAGTTACCCACCGCACCCGACGGCGGAGGCCTGCGCTTCAACACAGGTAAGCTCCGCGTGGACTTGGTCCCATCTGACGTGATCGAAGCTCTGGCGGGCGTCCTGGGCCACGCCTGCACCGAGCGCGTCCCGCCATACCCGCCCCGCAACTGGGAGCGCGGCATGAAGTGGAGCGACGTCGTGGCGTCACTCGAGCGCCACCTGCTCGACGTTAAGCTCGGGCGGATGATCGACCCGTCGGGCACGAAACAGCGGTCGACCGCCCTGTTGCTTTGCAACGCCGTGTTCTTGTGCGCCTACGACATCCGCGGCATGCACCACCTAGACGATTTGGAGCCGTACGCACGATCCGCGCGTAACAAAAAAGGAGACCCCCATGAAACGCCTCGTCCTCGTCGCCGTCGTCGCCTCCGTCGCCGCTTGCTCCAGCGCGCCCGTAAAGGCCCCGCTGGCCGTCGGCTGCGGCCCGACCCAGTACACGCGTCAGATAAACGCCGCCTCGTCGGCGGTCATCAACATGTGCTTCCTCGCGGACGGCAGCGTCAAGTGGACCGACGGCGAGGCCGTCCCCGTCGCCCCGCAGATTAAACCGAAGAAGACCGCCACTGCTACGAACAAGAAATAGCCTGCGGCAATGGCCTCTCCGCAAACCGAAAACGGCTACTTCAAAGTCGCCAACGAACTAGCCGACGCGATATTCCTTTTCCCATTCAGCGGCCCGCAGTTGCGGCTCGTGATTTGGGTAATGCGATACTCCTACGGCTGGCGGCGTAAGGAAACGCAGTCCATCACTCTCGACGGATTGACGTCGATCACCACCATCCCGCGTTCCACCCTCAGTTGGACGATTCAGCAACTGGTGGGCAGCGGCGTACTGGTGCGGAGCAAGGACTTGACCTACCGCCTCAACAAGAACTACGAGGAGTGGATCGTGACCGGATCCGACATGCTACCGCTTAGGTCCAACCCATTGGATATCCAACCCATTGGAATAGATTCCAACCCATTGGACCTACAGCGTCCCCCTATAAGGAACTTAAAGACAATTAGTAAAGACAAAGGTGGACACGAACGCCCAACGGCTATTTTCAGCCCCCCCTCTCTTTCAGCGGTCAAAGCTTACTGCACGGAACGGAAAAGCGTGGTGGACCCCGACAAGTTCTTCCACCACTTCGAGGCGAACGGCTGGTACATGGGCCGCACGAAGATGACCAACTGGAAGTCCGCCGTCTGCTACTGGGAGCGCACGCAGTACCCCGGCAACGGCCGCACCGCAGTCCTCGATGGAAAGGTCTGTCCGATCTGCGACAAGAACCAGATGGAGAAGGGCGCGACCGTCTGCGTATCCTGCGCCCGATGCAAGAAGTGCGGCGAGAGTACCCCCAACTTAAAGATCGGCAAGCGGCCGGACGGGACCAAGACGGCTTGGTGCCTCCGCTGCGTTAAAAACAAATGACGGACAGGAGACGACACGCCATGACCCACCGACAAGAAGTACTCAAGGACGTCCTGCCGCCGCTCACGCCCCTGCAGGAAGCCGCTCGGATCTACCTCGAAGCGGAGCAGGAGGCCGCGAACCTGAAGACGCGCGCCGGCAAGCGCAAGGAGGAGATGATCACGATGGCGAACAGGATCGGCGAGGACTTCGTCAAGGTCCGCGACGAGGACGGATTCATGCACACGTTCGCCTTCGAGAGCAAAGCGGCCGTCCGCCACAGCAAACTGCTCGACGTGAAGGTCGTCAAGCACGACAGCGCCGCCGACGCCTAAAGCGACATGAAGTTGACCATCCACGTGAAGCCGCTGTCGATCAACGACGCGTACCGCGGCGCCCACTACCCGACGAAGGAAAAGACGCAGTACGAGACGGCCCTGCGCTACGCGCTTCCGAACGTGCGCGTGGCGCCGGGCCCGTACTACCGGATCGCCTTCGACTTCCACCTGGTCAACTTCGCGCTCACGGACTACGACAATCTCATCAAGATCACGCAGGACTGCCTCGTCAAGCGCGGCATTATGACCGACGACCGCCTGATAGTCGACGCACGTATCCGTAAGTTTAAAGCCGACAAGGACCGCATCGAGATCGACCTGCAGCCCGCCGCCGACGCTTTGGAGCCAAACCTAATATGAAAAATGAAGCCCCCGAAACCGTCCAGGCCATACGCGCCAAAGCGGCACCGTACAACCCACGCACGATCACGCCGGCGCAGGAAAAGATGTTGGCCGCAGCCATGACCGAGTTCGGCGATCTTGGCGGTCTGGTGGTCAACGTCAAGACCGGCCGCGTTGTTGGCGGCCACCAGCGGCTGAAGCAGCTCGATCCGTCCTGGCCTGTCGTTAAAAAATCCTACACGGACAAGACCGGAACCGTCGCGCTAGGCTACGTCGAAACGCCCCGAGGCCGGTGGGCATACCGCGAGGTCGACTGGCCCGAGGCCAAGGAAAAGGCGGCGAACATCGCGGCGAACAAGCACGGCGGCGCGTTCGACATTCCGAAGCTCAAGGACATCCTTGTTGAAATTCAGGCCGCCGAGATACCGCTCGAGCTCACCGGATTCGACGCCGACGACCTGGCCGAGATGCTCGCCGAGGAAGGCGCGGCGATTCCGGAGAACGTGGACGACTTACCCCCCCCCATGGCGCAATCTAAGACCAAGCGCGGCGACGTCTGGATATGCGGCGACCACCGGGTCATGTGCGGCGACAGCACGAGCGCCGCCGACATCTCACGCCTGATGGGAGACGACCGGGCCGCGCTATACTTCTCCGACCCGCCATACGGCGTGTCCTACGAGGGCGGAGGCTTCGACGTGATCAAGGGCGACCACAAGCGCGACGACGACCTCTACAACCTGGTCACCGGCGCGCTGAAGCAGGCCGTCGCCCACACGACGCCCGGCGCCGCCTTCTACATCTGGCACGCCAGCAGCACGCGCCGCGAGTTCGAGGACGCCATGCGCGACGCCGGCCTAATCGAGAAGCAGTACCTGATCTGGGTTAAGAACTCGATCGTCCTCGGCCACGCCGACTACCACTGGACCCACGAGCCGTGCTTCTACGCCGGCAAGGAAGGCCAGAAGGTCGCCTTTCACGGCGACCGCACCCAGTCGACCGTCTGGCGCGCCACGCTCAAGAAGCGGGACGGCCTGGCGACCACCCTCGGCCAAGCCCTCCTGCTGACCGACGGCAAGGGCGGGCAGATCGCTTTGACCCCGCGCATGCCCAAGGGCAAGAAAACACGCACGGCGAGGCTCGTAGAGGGCCAGACGATGCGGATCGAGATACCCAGCAACAGTGTGGACGTTCTCGAGGTCGGCCGCGACCTGGACGGCTACAAGCATCCGACCCAGAAGCCGGTAGCCCTGTCGATGGTGGCGATCGCCAACAGCACGAAGCCGGGCGAGATCGTCCTCGACACGTTCAGCGGAAGCGGATCCACCCTGCTCGGGTGCGAGGCGACCGGCCGGCGCGGCCGGGTGATGGACCTCGACCCCACGTACGCCTGGGTTGCGGTGGAGCGGTGGCAGGACCTGACGGGCCGCAAAGCGTTTGTCGAAAAAGGAGCTTAAATGCGATACGCCGCCGAAACCAGCGTCAGCAGCGAGAAGTCCAAAGGCGAGATCGAGGCCACGCTTCGACGCTACGGCGCCGACCAGTTTGGATCGATGTGGGAGGACGGCCGCGCGGCTATTCAATTTAGAATAAAGAGCAAGATGGTCCGATTCAACCTCCCGTTGCCCGACCAGCGCGACGACGAGTTCGCCAAGGGCGGGTGCATCCGGGCCGGGTGGCACGACGAGGACCCGACGCACCTGTCCCACTCGCGCGGGTGCTTCGCGCCGCGGCCGCCGGAAGTTTCCGCGCGACTCTGGGAGCAGGCCTGCCGACAACGGTGGCGCGCGCTGGCGCTGGCGATCAAAGCCAAGCTCGAGGCCGTCGAGTGCGGCATCACGACGTTCGAGGAGGAGTTTCTTAGCCACCTCGTGGTACCAGGCCAGAAGGGAAAGACCGTAGGCCAGATGATTATAAGCCAAATCGAAAGCGCCTACGTAACCGGGAAGACACCGTCGCTGGGCTGGGAGGAGAAGTAGATGGACCGCACGAAAATCGAATGGACAGATGCGACGTGGAACCCGCTCCGTGGTTGCTCGCGCGTGAGCGAGGGGTGCCGCAACTGCTACGCCGAGCGCGTGGCCGCGCGATTCATCGGCAAAGGACAGGCATACGAAGGCTTGGCCTATCGCCACTACGAGAACGACACCGTGGCCAACACGATCGACTATGAACCGCGTTGGACCGGTGAGGTTCGACTTATTCGAGAAGCGATGGATCAGCCGCTAAAATGGAAACGTCCTAGAAAAATCTTCGTGAACAGCATGAGCGATCTGTTCCATGAGAAGGTAAGCGACGGCGTGATCTGGCAAATATTCAACGTGATGCGCCGCGCGCATTGGCACACGTTTCAGGTGCTCACAAAAAGACCTGAGAGAATGCTGAGATGGTTCCAAGAGATTGATCGTGGGACACTACGAGACCGAGACTTCCAGTGGCCGCTTCCAAACGTCTGGCTCGGCGTCAGCGTCGAGACGCAGGGAAATGCCGACAAGAGGATCCCGCTCCTGCTACGAACGCCGGCCGCCGTACGTTGGATCAGCGCCGAGCCGCTGCTTGGGCCTTTAGACATCTCGCAGTTTACGCCCGGCGGATGGGGTTGCTCCGGATGCGGATACCGAGAGAGAGGGAGCGTCGGTCGATGTTACGGCTACTGCCAGGACCCGAGCGGCAGGTCCTGCGATGCGGTGCCGTGTCCGCGGTGCGGCAAGCGCCACTACTGGACCGGCAGCGTGGCGTCAATCAAATGGGTTGTGGCCGGCGGCGAGAGTGGGCCAGGAGCTAGGCCGATGGACGTAGCGTGGGCCTGGGAGCTCAAGGACCAGTGCAATAAAACCAACGTGCCGTTTCTGTTCAAGCAGTGGGGGGAATACGGCGAGAACGGAAGGAAGGTAGGTAAAAAAGTTGCTGGCCGTCTTCTGCTTGGAAAAACCTACGACGAATACCCGGTGCCAGCGTGATGAGCCTGCTCGCCTACATAGCTATTTTATTTTGGTTCCTTAGCGCCACATCTGCGCCCGGAAATCAAGGCAAGGCGGAAATAAAAACGTCTGGACACACGGTCATGGCCATCTGGGATTTCTTGATAGTCCTGGCGCTATGCGGGCGAGTGTTAGGGTGGTGGTGACGCATCATGCAGCAGGACATGAAGCAACGCGCCGAGAATGGCCTGCGCGACTACCTGATCTATCTGCGCGACAAGGGCGATGCCTCAGAATCGTATGCGGTCAAGCGAACATTCATGGAGCGATCGTCAGCCCGTGGCAACTGCGGCCCGCACAAGGCTCGAGGCGACTTCGGTACCATGGATGGAATTGGAGCCGATACAGCGCGTTCTCGTCGATCAGTGGACCTCTGGGAGAAGCGCAAGCTGAACTCGTGGCGTGCCGGGGGTCGCTTGACGGCAAGCGGCCTGCTGAGAGTGTCCACGCGTCTGGCAAAGCCGTGGACGTTGGAGCAGGTGGCGAAGGCGGCGCCCGAGGCGAACTTCTGGGACCACCTGGCCGCGCTCATAATTTTAGACGGAGTCGTGAGGAGGAGATTCATGGACTCGCTTAAAAACATTCGAGAGGTCGTCGAGGGAATAGCGGACGAACGCCTTCAGCGGTCGCTGCTTGATCCAAACAACTCTGGCCCGATTCGGTCCCTGATCCGCGAAGAAATCGGCCACATGTTTGGAGAGTTGCTCGGCGTGATTCAACGCAAGGTTCCGCAGCAGGAGCCATCCGTCATGAGTCGCGGCCAACGCAAGTGCTCGCGTTGCGGCGTCCTGGGCCACACCGCCAAGACGTGTCAGGCCAGAGGTCCCGTGGCACCCGACAAGTGGGCTTGCATGAAATGCTCGGACAAGGAGGGGCGCACCCTGGACAACCCTGTTACCCATGAGGTCCGATCGGAAGAGTTCCACGATAAAGACGACGAGACGCAAATTCAAGGAGAGTAGAATGAACTACCGAGAAGAAGTCTTACGAAACTGTCCCAACTTCAGCACCGACACGTTGATGCAGAAGTTGAGCCTGAGCGGACTCGGCGTCGCAGGCGAGGCCGGTGAAGTTGCCGACATCATAAAGAAGGTCCTGCACCACGAAGTGCCGATCATGTCGGTGCGAGAAAAGCTGATCAAAGAGATGGGCGACGTCCACTGGTACCTCGAATATCTCGCAGCGACGCTCGGAACGACGACCGAAGAAGTGCAACGTCTGAACGTGGAGAAGCTCCGCGCCCGACATCCGAACGGATGGACGCCTGCTTCGCAACAGGCGAAGGCCGACGAGGCTCTGCGCTAGTGAAAAGCTCTAACCGGCGGCCGGTCGCGCAAGCGCCGGCGGTGGAACGCTCCGGGGTCCGCTCCTGCTTCGACAGGATCGGCTCGCCTCGACAAGGACTCCACGCCGCGATCCAGTTGGGCGTAGCGTCCGCGCTGATACCGCGGACCTGGATTGTCGCCGGGTATTATTTTTGTTGAAAATATATGTTGACAAACGCAACGGCACATGCCAAAATCAAAACGCACCTGGACCGAGGCCAGAAACGGTCGGACCTAAGACGCAGAACGCAAAGGAGCCGAACAATGTCCGACGTCGAATCCGCACCGAAGATGTGCCTAAGATGCGCCCGTCGCGCGTTGGCTAAACTTCCCGCCAAGCCCTGCGGCGCCTGCCCGTTGCTCAACGTAGATCGCCTGGCCCAGGTTCGCGCCAACGCCGCGCGCCCGTCGCCCCTGCAACGGTTCACATTCGCCTCGGCCGAAGCCAACGCGGCTCAGGTGGAGCCTCTGGCGTATGGCGAGCAACACCGCCTGACGTCGTGGGAGCGCGGCGAGTGAAGTGCATGACCTACGTAGAAAAGCGCATGTACGGCCGCCCCGGCCCCTGCGAGTACCCGCGCGGCGTCAAGGTCGTCCGTTGGGCCCCGACGCCGATGACCACGAAGGTCATCAAAGGCCTCTGCGCCGCGCACAAGAAGGTCCTCGACGCAGGTCGGCGCATAAAGCTGGTCGACGGCACGATCCTATGAGCGACACGCGCGAAGACTTAGCGATTAACAAAATCGCCGAGCAGGCGCGCCTGCACCGCGACCCGTTCCCGTGCGACTCCTTTCGCGCGATGTCGGAGAGCATCCCGCTCTGCGACCGATGCGGTTGGGACGTCGGGCCGCACCTCGACCAGATACACGACGAAGCGCTCGAGATGGACGCCGAGCGCCGCGAGGACCCATCATGATCCAAGAGCAAGACGACGACGTCATCCAGATCGGCAAGTTGCGCCGTCCCGGTCGTCCGGCCGCGTCCGTGACCTACGACCCCGGCTACGGCATGCGCGTCGACGGTGAAGGCGCTCCGCCCGACGCCGAGCAGGCCGCGCGGTGGGTCAAGGCTTCCGGCGGCTGGTTGCGCCTGCGCGGCGACGTACGACGGCTGGCCAAGGCTCATCCCGAGGTTGCCTACTTCCTAAAGGCGGTGCGCCGGCGATGAAAAAAGACACGATCGTGATCGACCTCGACGGCACCCTGGCCGACGTGAAGCACCGCCGGCACTTGGTCGCCGGAAAGAAGCGCAACTACGAGGCCTTCCATGCCTTGCTCAAGCAGGATCCTGTCAACACGCCCGTCGCTATGCTGATGAGCGGGATGGCGTTCTACGGACGAAGCCAATACACCGATAGCATCTATAAAGTCGTCATCGTCAGCGCACGGCCAGAATCAGTCGTAGAAGAAACTCGCGTCTGGCTGATGTTGAACGAGATCCAGTACGACGAACTCCACCTGTTGCGCCCCACCGACGACAGCACCCCCGACCAGGAACTCAAGCGCGCCTGGCTGAACAAGTACGGCAAGGAGCGCATCCTGTTCGTCGTCGACGACCGAGCCAAGGTTGTAAAGATGTGGAGGGAGGAGGGCATCACCTGTCTGCAGTGCGACGATTGGGAGGAGAAGGATGCCCTGGAAAAGAAAGATCAGGTCCTGCGCGATCTCGCCAATCTTCTCGGGGGGCCGACGATGAGCTACTCGCCTGATTACGAGAGCAAAGAACGCGCCGCTAGAATAAAAAAAGCAGTTGAGATGATCGCCAAGGAGTTAAAATCAAAATGAAAATATGGATACTCGTCGCGCTCATGGCTGTGTGCGCGTCGGAGGTGGCCACGCCGGAAGCCCCTGCGGATGCCCCAGCGGCGCCGTCGGCCGACAAGCCGAAGGAAGACGAGAAGGAAACGCCGGAGGAGCTCAAGAAGCGCGCCCGCAAGCCGCCGGCCGAAGGCCCGTGCAAGATGTGCGAGCAGATGCGGCAACTAAATCGCCTGCTCCTCTGCTATCCCTGCTGGCTCAAGGACAAGCTCCACAAGGACAGCGGCGGCACGTGGCTCCCCGGCGACCCGCACCCCGCCTCGTGCGGTTGCGACGGCCCCGGCGGGTGCTCGACCAAGCGGAGAGGCAATTGAGCGAGCCATCCCCTTACCGCGAGCTCGGAGTGCAGGCCGACGTGCGCTCCTTCGCCGCACGGGGCCTGCGTAAGCCCAATAAGAACCGCGAGCGCGACCTCTACTCAGGCGCGCCGGCGGCGGCCCGCGGCAACCACTACTGGGAGAACGTCTACAGCCGCGCCGACGTCGTCAGCAACACGCAACGATGTCGGAAGTGCGGGCGCCCCAAGTTCGCCGTAGACGGCCTGCGATGCGCCGGCCGCAAAGGAGTCCGACGATGATGAGCGAGGATTTATTGATTTGGGCCGAACAGCTGTCTCCGATCACAAAGCGCCAACCGACAGACTTCGATCGCGTGAAGGCAATAGTTGCCTACGCACGAACACTCGAACGAATGCTCGAGGAAAAAAGCGGAGGTGGGCAATGGGACCCAGGCGCGCGGCCACTGCCAAACCCAACAACCGACAATGAGACGTTAGAGGGTCGGCTACGCGAAGACGATAGTCCGGTCATCCGGGCCTATTCGTGGAGCAAGGTCGACACGTTCTTATTTCTCGGCATTGCCGCCTTCTGCTTCCTGGCCTGGCTCAAAACGAGGTAGGCCTAAAGACCCATACAAAAATAGGCCCTATGCCATTGACATACCGCATGGCATATGCCATACTAAAGCAAGAAGCAAGGACGAACCAAAGAGAGGTAGCAAAAAAATGAAAAGCGAGATTACGAAGGTGACCTGCGAAGAAGCCGAAGACCAGATCGAACAAATCTCCGCCCTGCTCGGCGTGAACGGCCACGACGAACTCGGCGGCGGCCTCGTCGGGTTCGTGTTCGCGCACCCGACCAAACAAGACGTCACGCTCACGTTCGGCTACGCCCAGGGCCCGCTCGGCCATAGCGAGTTTGACGACGCGACCGGGCAACCGGGCGACTGCGGCGACATGCCCGAGGACGGACCGCACGACGCCGCCGCCCAGGCGGACTACATCAAGAGCGTCTGCGCGCGCCTCGGCTACGTCATCCCGACGACGGATGGCCGCTGACATGACCAGGCACCAAGCCAAACATAAGCAAACGTTCGCGCAACGCGTCGCTGACCCGGACAAGGCCACGCTCGACGGTTCATTCGTAGAGAGCATCGTTATGACCGCCGCCAACAACGAACGCACGGCGGACGACATCTGGGCCATGTGGATCGAGTACGTCCGCACATGCGAGGGCTACGACCAAAGCCCCGTCTTCCGAGAATTTTGCAACTGGAACAAGCTCGCCGGCGCGGGGCCGCTCTCATGATCGCCGCCGACTACATGCTTCGTCGCCGCCTATTGCTCAAGGACATCAAGCATCTCCGCGACCAGATAGTAGTTATCACGACACGCGTGGCGCAGATGCAGGCGTCCGCTGATCGATTAAACCAACAGGCCGACCGATTATGCCGAGAGTTGGCATCCCTTGACAGAAAAAAATCGCAGGAGGGACAGTGAGACATATCAGCCAAAGCCTGGCCTGCCTGTTGGTTGCCGCCGCCGCCGCAACCTTGAGCGGGTGCGTCGCCACCCGTGACGACCTCCGCCGCGCCGACGAGGCCTTCCTGCGCGCCGGGCTGACCGTCGCTCAGGCGGAGGCGCAGCTCGGGACATCCACGGGCCCCGTCACCGTCCTGGCGACCGCGCGCCGCAGTTGCACCACCGCGCGCTACACCCGAATCTACGGCCTGGCCGGCATGGCCCCCGTCAACGACTACTACCTGACCTACTGCGGCGGCCGGCTCGTCACCTGGGTGATCGAACGACGATGAAGACGCGCTTCCCCGAGATCGGCATGACCGTCCGCAAGCACTACAAGTGCGCCTGCGGCCGTTGGGTCACGCGCTCGAAACGCTTCTACCAGACGATAAACCCATACAACGTCACGGCCAGCGGCTTCATGAAGGACCAGTACCAGATCCTCGCGGAGTGCCGCCAGGAAGCCGCCGCCTGGACGCGCAAAAAGGATCCATGCACCCACAGCGCCCACGCCGTCAAGGAGATCAGATGAACCGCGCCACGCTCGAGGAAGCCGAGGTCAAGTGCCGCCGCATCGGCACGCTCATCGGCAAGGACATGCCCGCCGGCTGGGGCTTCACCCTCATCCTGACCAGCTTCGGCGACAACGGCTACAGCACCTACCTCAGCAACTGCCAGCGGCCCGACATGATCAAGGCCCTGCGCGAGATGGCCGACAAGCTCGAGAGCGGCGCACCGCAGCGATGAGCGAAAACTTGGATCCGTTCTGCCCGCATTGCAAACAGGCGATTGTCCCGCGTTATATTCGGATTCACCATATCCCGATGTGTGCCGATCTCGCCGCCGCAAGGGCCGCGCTGATGAAGATCGACGACCGCGTGAACAATGAAGGCGATGACTCTCAGGCTTGTGTCAGCGATATTGGACACATTGCCCGCGCGGTCCTCGCCAAGCACACCGGGGGCAAGCCATGAGCCAAGATAAAGTTCATAAATGCCGTGGAGACTACCGCACGGTTTGCGGGAAGAAATGCGGGAGAGTGTGGTGCCGAGGCCGCAATGGCAGAATTAAAGTAACCTGCCTGCGCTGTCGCCGCGTCTCCCCCAAGGGCGCGGGCAACTGACGCGCGACACAGATCGATGGGTGGCCGCGCTGAACAAGCTCGCCCGAGATATGGACGAGAATGCCGAGGCGATGCACGAAAGCGCCTGGAAAGAACAACTGGCCCCAGAGCGCGAGGCCTACACGAATCTGGCGAAACGCGGCCCTACTGCGCGCAGGTGTTCGGCCAGACGCAAGGCTTAAACTGAGCGGCCGCCGGCGCGGGCCGGAGCGCGGCCCAGGCGAGCAGGAGCAACACGACGATCGCGGTGTTTTTCATGCGCTCATCTTAGCGTAGCCCCCCGGCCGCGGTCCTTGACCGGAGTCAACTCCTCCCACTATTTGCGTCAGGCGTATAAGCCCTGTTACCATATGACGCATGCCGAGGAAGAAATCGGGCGAGGGAATCCAACAATACGAGGCCTTCGAGACCTGGTTCTGGATGCACCCGCGCTCGTTCGATAAGTTGGCGGAAGGCTTGAAAGTCACCTCCTCGATCGTGCGCGTCTGGCACGCAAAATATCGGTGGGAGGAACGCGCCGAGGAACGCGAGAAAAAGATCAAGACAGACCTCGCCAACAAGAACGACGCCGAGGCGGTCAAGCAGCGCTCCAACATCATCAACGTGATGCAGGCCACCATGGCGCGCTACGCCGCCCGCCTGCTCAAAGACCCTGCGGTGCGCGACCAGCACGGCGTCACGCAGTACGAGCCGACTGCGGCCGACGCGGTCCGCGCCGCCCAGTTGCAGATCGTATTGGGAGGCGGGGCCACGAGCCGCACCGACATCACGATGGGCTCAGGCTTCACCGACGCCCTGCTCGCCATGGTGGGTGCCACCCTGCGCCGCGAGCTTCCGACCTGTTGCCCGAACTGCCGCGCCGACCTGGGCGGCCTGCCGGGGCGCATCAGCATGAAGCTCATCGAAGCCGCCTCCGGCCTGGCGGCCGACGCCGCCGCCGCCGTTCCGGTGCCGTTAGCGGGCTCCGTGGGCCGCGCCGAGAACCCCGACGAAGCGGGGCCGGAGTGAACTCCCTGCGCGACCCGAAGGCGCTCGCCGGCAACGACCAGGACGGAACGATCTGGTGCGGCCTCTGCGCCTGGACGAGCAAGGCGCGCACGGTGGAGCTCGTAGAACACCGCGTCCAACAGCACCTGGCCGCAGCGCACGGCCGGCGCGCGTTGTCGCGGTTCGACCACGACCTGCAGAAAAAGGTGATGCTCCCGTGATCCTGCAAAGCGCCGCGCCCGCCTTCGACCAAGCCGCCATCGCCCGCCTCCCGTTTGCCGCCCTGGTCGCCAGCAGCATGCGCACCCTGGCGCGCGGCATCGACTCCGAGCACGTGCGCCTGCGCGACTTCTTCCGGCCCGCCTGGGGCATCGTCAACCCCGGCGTGCAGTACGTCCCGAACTGGCACAACGACCTGATCGCCGAGCATCTCGAGGCCGTCCACCTGGGCCAGATCAAGCTCCTCGACATCGAGATGCCCCCCCGCATGGGCAAGAGCTTCCACGTCTCGGTCGCCTTCCCGGCCTGGGAGTGGACCGAGGACGCCGGCGAGCGCTTCCTGTTCTCGTCGTACAACCAGAAGCTCTGCAACCGCCACAGCCTCGACCGCCGCGCCGTGATCTCGAGCGCGTGGTACCAGAAGAAGTGGGGCGAGTTCGTCACCCTAGCCCCCGACCAGAACCTCAAAACGGAGTTTCAAAACACCGCGCGCGGGCACATGATCACGGCCCCGTTCGGCTCGAGCGGCACGGGGTCCGGCGGCCGGCGCCTGGTCATCGACGACCCGCTCAACCCGAAGCAGGCGAGCTCGAAGGTGCAGCGCGAGGCCGCCCACGACTACTACCGCGGCACCCTCTCCACCCGCCTCGACGACGAGCACCACAGCGCGATCATCATGGTCGCCCAGCGCACCGACGTCGACGACCTGCAGGGCAAGTTCGTCAACGAGAAGGACGGCTGGACGGTCCTGAAGATCCCGATCCAGGCCAAGAGCCGCACGGTGTACATCTTCCCGATTTCCAAGACGGAGAAGGTCTACGAGGCCGGCGAACTGCTCTGCCCGGCCCGCAAGTCGCAGAAGGGCGTCGACGCCCTGCGCAAGGCACTCAGCAACCGCGCGGCCGCGCAGCTGGACCAGGAACCGGAAGCGGCGAGCGGAAACCTGTTCCCGCGCAACAGCTGGAAGAAGATGACGGAGATGCCCACGCCGCTATTCATCCTTAACGCCTGGGACACCGCCGTCAAGGAGCGCGAGGAAAACGACCCGAGCGCCGGCCTTTGCATCGTCCTCCACGAGGGTGGCTTCCATTTCTGCAAAGGCGTCACGCACGGGCATATGCGCTTCTCGGAATTGAAACTCGCCGTGCGCGAGAGGTTTGACCTCGACCGCCCCGACGCCGTCTTCATCGAGGACAAGTCCAGCGGCCAGCAACTGATCCAGGAGTTCCAAGACGACCGCCAGGTGAACATGCCGCTCGTCGTGTTCAACCCCGACGACGAGGGGCCCGAGGCCGAGGCTTGGAAAGCCTGGTTCAAGATGGACAAGTACGCGCGCGCCCAACTCGTTCAACCCTTGTGGGCCGCTGGCCGAGTGTCCTATGATCCGAACATGGAAGGCGCCGCCGACATGATCGCCGAGTTTGCGTCTTTTCCCAAAGGCCTTAAGGACCGCGTCGACGCCGGCGTCCACGGCGTGCGCTACTTGTCCCGCCTCAACCTGAACGCCCCGCCGACCGAGGAGGTCGAGCAGGCCGACGGCGACATCACCGACGGACTCTAGCGAGGAGAACCGATTATGCCCCCTAAGAAAACGACGTCCGCTGCTCCGAAGCCTGACGACAACGCGCCAGTTCTCGAGGAGTACGGTTCGGTGCTCAACAGCATCCGCGACGAGCTCGCTGCACAGCCGTGGGCCGTGGCGACGTCGAACAGCGATGAGTTCGAGGAAGGCGCGCCGCGCAGGACGCTCGTCGAGACCATCCCCGGCGGCGGCGTGAAGGTGACGGAGGGCGGACAAACGAAGATCATCAAGGCCGGGAAGAAGCTGACGGAGGCTGAGGCCGGTGACACCTTCAACCGCACGCTCTACAGCGAGGGAGGCTTGTCCGAAGGATACCTGACCAACGAAGCGCGCGTCGTCGCCATGCGCCAGTCGCTGATCATGTACCGCGACGACCCCATGTATCGCGCCATCATTGACGGCTTCACATATTTCGTCATCGGCAAGGGCCTGAAGTTTAAGGCGCGCGACGAGAACCCGGCGGTGCAGGAACACCTCGACGCCTTCTGGAAGGAGTCTAAGATGGACGGCCGCGACGCCGACATCGTCCGCCGCTTCTTCAAGTACGGCGAGGTCCTCATCCGCTACTTCAAGACCGGTGCCGGCGGCGGCCTGGCCAAGACGCCGCGCGTGCGCCTCGTTCCGTTCTGGCGCATCGACACCATGAGCGTCGACGCCGTGGATCCAGAGACGCTCAAAGGATTTAAGCTGAACAACTACAACGTCGAAGGCTTCAGCAGCGGTCCCGCCGAGGAGCTGGCCGCCGACGACGTACAATATCTTGTACATTCCGAGAACAGCGGCGGCCGCGGCGAGCCGCCGTTTCTCGTCGCCATGCGAGCCTGCAAGTGGTACGCCGACTTCATCCTCAACCGCGTCACCCTCAACCGCTACCGTACCGCCTTCGTGCTGTTCAAAAAGATCACGGCTGCAGGGCCGAGTCGCGTGAGCACGGTGGACAACGCGGCGAGCAACGCGACGGCAACCGGCAAGAACGGCCAGCCGCAGAAGCGCCTGCCGAAGCCGGGCACGGTGGTCGTCCATAACAGCGGCATCGAGTACGAGTGGAAGTCCCCGCAAACCGGCGCGATCGACGGCCAGGCCGACGGCAAGATGATCAAATCATACATCGCCGCCGGCGCGATGGTCCCCGAGTTCCTGCTCGGCGACGCCTCCCAGGCCAACCAGGACAACAGCCTCGTCGCCGACAACCCGTTCGTGCGCAAGGTCGAGTTTTATCAGGACTACTTCGAGGACGTCTTCGGCGAGATGTTCAAGCGCGTCATCGAGCAGGGCATCGCCACCGGCAAGATCCCGAAGACAAGCACCGAGACCGTGCTCACTGAGGCCGGGGCCATGAGACGCACGACCGCGCGCGCGTTGCGCAAGATCGGATTCGCCGAGGCGGCCGCCGCGATTGAGAAGCCCGGCAAGACCACAAAGGCTGTGCCTACCAGCACGGCTGTCGACATTGACTGGCCGACCCTCATCCAGAAGGACGCGCTCAAGGAAGCGCAGACGCTGGCGATCGACGCCAGCCTGGGCCTCGTGTCTGTCGAGACGATGCGCGGCAAGCGCGGCTACGACGACGAGGTCGAGGAGAAACGCCTCGAGCGCGACCGCGAACAGGGCCAGGACGCCATGGCCGCGGCTCGGGACGAGGAGATCGACGCCGAGGACGGCGACGAGCAGAACCCGCCCGCGAAAACCAAAAAAGACAAGGGAGCCGAATAACATGAAGACCATCGACATCGAAGAAGCCGAGAAGAACAAGATCGGGGCCGCGGACCTTCGCGCCCTTTGCACCGAAGCCTACGTCGACCTGTCTGTAGGCACCGACGACGACCTGCGCAAGCTACGCGACATGATGATAAAGAAGCACGGCAAGGTGCTCAAGGGCTTCTCCGACCTCGGCGACCAACGCTACTCCTCGCCCGAGGGCAACGAGTACATGCGCGACATGAACTACTACAACGAGCTCATCCGACGGATCGAGAACGAAATGTCGTACCGGATGATCACGCTCTAAACCGCCATGGCCTCGCAGATGCCGCAGGAAAAGATCACGCTCCACTTGGACCTGTTGTGCCCAGTGTGCCGTGAGAACTTGGCCGGGCCAACGACGCAGGGCGTGGCCAAGCTCGGCCTAAACTTTCAAGAGATATTCCTGCAGCTGCCTCTGATCAAGAGCCGAGCCTGGGGCGGCTTCATGGTCAAGCACGTCCATCGGTGTCACCTGAACTGAAACATGATGACTCGCGAGAACGTCCTGCGCAAGATCGCGTCTCTGAACAAGCTGGCCGCGGCCGGATCCGGCGCGACGCATGCCGAGCGCGACACCGCTCGAGCGATGGCCTCCAAGCTTGAGCGAATCTATCCACCTGAAAAAACAGGAGATGGAGTCCAATGGTCGTATCAAAATGGAGCCGCTGAAATACGATTTACCTGGTCAACAGACACGACGACCTATTAAACTGGGAGGACTGCATGCCGAACGATAAAGCGCCGGACTACACGACGAAGACCACGCGGCCGTGGGGCCACTTCCGACTGCTCGACCAAGGCCCCGGCTTCATCGTCAAAGCCATGCTGGTCAAAGGCGAGCAGCGCCTGAGTCTGCAACGGCACACGCATCGCGAGGAGCGCTGGACCGTTGCCATGGGGAACGCGGTCGCCACTGTTTCAGGGGTGAAACACGCGCTCGCTGCCGGAGACTCGGTTGTGATCCCGCGTGGTGCCGCGCACCGCCTGGCCAACCCCGCCAAAGAGCCGCTCATGGTTGTCGAGGTCTGGCTCGGCAACGACCTGCGCGAGGACGACATCGAGCGCCTCGAGGACGACTACGGACGCGTCGAGTTCGCCAAAGGTGGCGTGATCAGTGGCCCCCCCAAAGACATCAAGATCGGCAACGGCGAGAAGGAGCACGTTGTCCCGCTCAAGGAGACGAAGCACATCGAAAAGCACCCTGGCGGAAGGAACTGGGAATGAATCCCCCAGAGGATAGTCGCTTCCAGTACGCGCACGGCCTGGTCTGGGACCGCGAGACCGAGCAGGGCGTGCCGCGCGCCAAGAACAACCCGCCGTCCTGCGACCGCGTCGCGGCGCTTTCGTGCTGGACGCCGAAGCCAAGGGTGATGCACGTCTACCGCCTACCAAACGGCCAGCACGTCTGGCAATGGGAGCCGCAGCCTCCCGGCGGTCAATATGCCCGCTGATCTGCCAGACGACGCGATAAGAATCCGCAACCTCTACCCGGTCATGAAGTGCGACCGCTCGGTGTGGAAGCGGATCATTGCTCTCTGTCGGAAAGGCGACGAAGCCAGCGTGTCCGCGGCCGAGGACCTGGCCAAAGCTTGCACCTCGAGGACTACGCGAACGCGCGCGCTACACATCGGCGCTCTCCGCAAGCGCGTTATGCGCCGTGCCTTCCTAGTCCAGCAGAAGCGCGATGAGCATGTCACGGCGGACGCGCTGCGCACGCTGGCCGACCGCGCGGACACGATCTTAAACCGATACGGGAAAACCGGCGCCATTCCTTCGAACCGATATCCGTCGATCGTAAGAGACCTATCCGATCGGAACAAAGAGGCCTACGCGACCATTGCTCAGGGCTTCCAGGCCGCTCTCCGGGCCGCCGTCAAAGTGGGCCTCTCCCACTCCATGCAGAACGCGGAGGCCGTTGTAGCCCACGCCAGAGGCAAAACCACTGAGCAGGAATGGGCTGACCTGGAGCTTGTGTACCGATCCGGCTGCTACGTCTACGTTCCGCTTGACGAGGCCGACCCTCTGAACCAGCAACTGACCTACGCGCCGAGCAGCAACGTTTTCAAAAAGCTGTTCAAAGGCGCGCTCAAGGACACGATGACGGCAGGGCTGTTCGGCAAGAGCAAGCGCGTTTCGAGCAGGGTCTGGGACCTGCGCGGCCAGAACATGGCGCAGATGAAGCGACTCGTGTCCGGCGGCATCGCCCGCGGCGAAGACCCGGCCACGATCAGCCGCGCCATTCGGGGCCTACTCGTCCAACCGAAGACCCTGCGCGGCGCGGCGCGCGCTGATGCGACGCCAGGCGCTGGTTCATACAGGTCAGCCTACGCCAACGCCATGCGCCTCACGCGCACCGAGACCAACCGCGCCTACATCCTATCCGACACGATCTTCGCCGACAAGAAGGGCTGGAATCTGATCTGGCAGGTCAGCGCCGGCCAGCGCGAGGAGGACGAGTGCGACGACTTGGGTGGCAAGGAGATGACCCCGGAGGAGTTCGCTGACAATTATCCGCAACATCCGCAGTGCTTGTGCTATTCAATTCTCGCGCCGAAAACGGAGTTCGATAGCCCGCTTTCGGACACGCCGGCGGACCCCGAATGATGCGTCAAAAAGCAGTCAGGTCTAATGGATTGGAAGTCGCATATACGCGAGTTCCAATGGGTTGGATATCCAATGGGTTGGACAAACAGTCCAATGGGTTGGATATTTCGCCGCCCCCTATAAGGTACTTAAAGACAATTTGTAAAGACATGGTAGACAACCGCCCCCGCTTTTTAGAAAAAAGATGAACAACAGCATATGCCAAGTCAGCGGTAAGATCATGCACGCGACCGCAGCGGCTGCGCACCGCCATATTCCGCGGAGAGGCGGCAAGCGAGAACGCGGCACGGCCTACCGTTGCGGCTACTGCCACCACTGGCATACGACCTCGAGCATGACATCTCGATCATGACATGACCGGCTACGAGCGCGACCCGTTGGTCAAGTGCGCACGTCAGCGACCAGTGTGCGGCCACACTCGCCGCGAGCACGGCAATGGGAAATGCTTCGGCGTGACCTTCGCTGTTGGCGTGGCCGGCGACTGCCACTGCAAGGGGATGATGGAGCCGCCGGACCCAGCGCGATTTGCACGCGAAGGCGAGAGAGTTGACGAGTGATGACAAAAATATATTTGCGTTGCGAACTGCCCGCATGGTATAAACTTCCCAACATGATCTACAAAGCCAGCTGATGCGTGCGCTGATCACCGGAGCAAACGGATTCGTTGGTTCCCACCTCATTGAGCATCTGATTTCAATCGGCGCTGAAGTCCACGGCACGATCAGATCATTCCGCAGTGACCTCTCCAACCTGGCGCACATCGATCCCGTCACGTATACGATTCATTTTTGTGACATCACCGACGAAGTGGCGATCACTGATCTCGTCGCGCGATTGATGCCCACGCACATCTTTCACCTGGCCGCGCACTCCTACGTGCCGACGTCTTGGGACGCGCCGCACGCAACGATCGACGCGAACATCAAAGGGACGCTAAATCTTCTTGAGGCGGTGCGCCGCAGCGCACCTGGGGCGCGAGTCCAGGTGGCCGGGTCCAGCGAGGAGTATGGCCGCGTCGAAGCGCACGAAGTACCCATCGCGGAATCGCAGCCGCTGCGCCCGCTCTCGCCTTACGGCGTGTCGAAGGTCGGGGCTGAGATGTTCGCGCTGCAATACGCCGCCAGCTACAATTTACATGTGATCGTCACACGGTCGTTTAACCACACCGGCCCGCGCCGCGGGAAGGTCTTCGCCGAAAGCGACTGGGCGAGGCAGGTCGCGCTCATCGAGGCAGGCTTGCAAGAGCCTGCCATTATGCACGGAAATCTTGACGCGATCCGCGACTACACCGACGTCCGCGACATTGTGCGCGGCTACGTCATGGCGATCGACAACGGACAGACCGGTGAGGTCTACAATCTCTGCTCAGGATCCGATGCGTCCCCGACCATGCGCCAAGTTCTCGACAACCTCTGCGCGCTCGCGCACGTCAATGTGACGAAGGTGCAGGACCCGAAGCGCATGCGTCCGTCGGACGTTGCGCGTTTGGTCGGCAACGGGATGAAAGCCCGTCTTGCTTTTGGATGGGAGCCGAGCATTCCGCTTGCGCGAACTTTGGCCGACCTGCTACAGTATTGGCGATCGACACTGCACGCCACAGGGTCGAAGATTCCGGAGCCTGCTTAGGAGCCCTGTGGCCAAACCTTTAGTCAAGACGTCGAAGAACAAGCTCGCCGACCAAGGCGTCTTCACGCTTTTCTTTGGCCTCAGCGAAGCGAAGACCGACGACTCCGCCGGCGACGACGGCAAGCCGAAGCACGAGATCGTGTTGACCGCTCTGCAGGAAGGGCGAGGAAACGAGCGCGACCGCCGCTACTACACGCGCGAAGCGGTCGTCGGCGCGGAAGGCGTCTTCAAGGCGCGCCGTAAACTTTTCGTCAACCACCTCGAGGAGGGCAAGCCGTCGTCCTCCGAGGACCTGCGCAACTGGTGTGCCACGCTCAAAGAGACCTGGATCGAAAACCTCCCGAGCGGGAAGGTCGCGCGCAAGGTGCGCCTTAAGATTCATGAGGAGTGGCTGTGGACGCGCTGCCTTGAGGCCCCCGAGGAAATCGCGCTGTCCATCGAAGGCAGCGGCGCCGGCAAAGAGGCCGTTGTTGAAGGCGAGACCTACATGGTCATCGAGAAGATTTGGTCGCTGAACGCCACGAAGTTCGTGACTTATCCCGGCAACGCAAAGATGGGGGCCGACCTCGTCGAAAGCGCCACCGAGGAATCTCCGGAGGAAACACCCATGGACCTGAAAGCTTTGACCGAAGCGCTCCTGAAGGAGCACCGCCCGGACCTCGTCGCCGCGATTGTCGCGAGCGTTGAGGCGTCGTACAAGGCCAAGCTGATCGAGGCCGAGGCCAAGGCGACGAAGATCGCCGAAGCTGCACCGACCCCCGCCACCTTCGCGGCCGCCGTTGCCGCCGAGGTCAAGGGCGTGAAAGATTCCTTCAACGCCTCTCTCGACGAGATGCGCAAGAAGCTCGACGAGTCCGACCGCAAGCTCGACGCCGCCGAGGTCAAGACCCGCCTGGCCGAGAAGAAAGCCCTCATCGAGGCAAAGCTCAAGGAGTCCAAGCTGGCCCCCGAGGCGAAGACCGAGCGCTTCCTGGCTCGCTGCTACGCCGTCGCAGAGCGCAAAGAAGGCGACAAGGTCATCACCGTCGCCGAGCAGGTGGACGCCGAGATAGCCGAGCAGCTCAAGCTCACCACGTCCGAGTTCGGCGCGGTGCGCACCAGCGTCTCTGGCGAGACCAAGATCGCCGAGTCTGAAGTACTGACGGTTGAGGAGGAGCAAATCCTTTTCAACAACCGGGTGCTCGGACACGTTCTCACGCTCGAGCAGTTCCGCGAGCAGAAGAAGAAGGACGCCGCCGCAAAGACCGCGTAAAGATCAATCCGCAGCTGCAAGGCGTCCCCCCCGAGTCACGCCGCCGGGGACATCTGAAGTACGGAGGAATCTGATTTATGGCCCAGAAGAAAGAGAACCGCGCCTGCTCGGCGGACAGCATCCAACTCATCCCCAAGGCGTCGACCGACATCTCGTCGGGCGACGTCGTGGTCATGGCTCGCAAGAACGACCCGATCAGCCTCTCGGCTCTCGGGCCGGCCGGGCGCGTCAGCCCGATCGCCGCGGCCCGCCAGGGCCAGTGGTGCGTCGGCGTGGCCGATAACGTCTTCACCTCGGCCGTGGTCGGCGCGACGGACTACGCCACCCCGGACGCGGACAACAAGATCAACGTCCTGCGCGAGGGGCAGTTCTACCTAGCCCTCTCCACTGCGGCTGGCAAGGCCGGCGACGCGGTCGTCTACGCGTCCGGCGCGTCCGGCGCGCAGCTGTTCGCGATCGACAACATGCGCCAGGGCTATGCGGTGGCGCGCGTGGTCAGCGACTTCTCGGGCGCCTCGTCCGGCGACCTGCAGCTGTGCGAGTTGATCCTCAAGCCCACCGGCGGGCCTGACGTCGCGCACTGGCTCGAGAACCGAGTGGTCAACGGCTGCGAGGTCTTGCTGCACGCCGCGCCCGGATCGCAGGTTAAGGTCGGCCACAACACCGGCACGGTCGTCCATAAGAACCTCGTGCTGATCCAGAACGCCATCAAGTCGATCGCCCAGGACGTGACGCTCGCGTTCGGCGGCGTCGGCTCTGCAGCGGCGTCCACCATCCGGTTCAAGTGGGTCGTGGCGCGCTCCGGATCATTCGCCATCCGCTCCGGATCCGGAAGCAAAGCCGCGTTGGCCTCCTACACGGTGGCCGGCGTGACGGCGGGCCTGCTCGCGCCTGTCACGATGACTGCCGGGGAGATTCCGATCGCCCTGCTGATCCAGTTCAGCGCGGCAACCCAGTCGGCGGCGCGCATCAAGAACATCCGCGGCCTCGGCGTCGTGCCCCGCGTCGGTTCTTGGGGCATCTAAGCATTACCCGTAACTGGGGGCGGCGGGTTATCCTGCCGCCCCCAGGTCTTCGTATCGACGATGCGACGAAAAGGAAAAACGGAAATGTCTGATCTCTCCGAGAAGGCGAAGCAGGTGTCCTCGTTCATGGACTCGTGCGCCAACGAAAAGACGATCGAGGCGCGCGCCGATTCTTGGCTCGCCAACGTGACGGCCAATCGGCCTCACTTCCTCACCCCCAACCCGCCCCTGCTCGGCCTGACCGCCTTCGTGGTCGCGGCCGGCCCCTCTCTCCGCAAGAACGTCAAGGCGCTCAAGACCATCGGCCGCATGGGCGTCATCGTATGCGTGGACGCCGCCTACCGATATCTGGTTGAGCAGGGCGTCACGCCCGACTACTGCGCCACGATTGACGCCGACACGCGCATGGTAACGATGATTGAAGGAGTGGATACGTCCAAGACTACTCTTGTCGCGCAAGCCTCCGCGAGCCCGGCCCTCATCAACGCGTGGCGCGGCCCGAAGTATTTCCTGCGCGCCACCGGCGGCTCTAGGGAGCTCGACGACAAGCTGCACGCGGCGCACCGAATCGTCAAGGCAAAGCGCGCCATGCTCCCCGGCGAGGAGATCGACCCTGTCGCAGACGTCGAGGTGGTGTTTGCCGGCCTCAACGACGCGCTCGCCTGCGGCGGCAACGTGACGTCCTACGCGCATGTCTTCGCCCTCTCGCTGCTCCGGGCCACGAAGGTAGTCTTCGTCGGCGCCGACTACGCGTGGCTCGACGACAACGACTTCTACGCCGGCGGCGCCCACCAGAAGCTAGCCGCAGAGCGCATGTCCGGCGAACAGATTCTCTCCCACAGCGGCCTCGGCGGCGCAGAGAACGCGACGAACTTCACTCTCTTTCACCTGAAGTCGTGGCACGAGGAGATCGCCTCCGCGCACCCCGGCCACTGCGTCAACGCGACCGAGGGCGGGATCTTGGGCGTCGGCAAGAAAGGCAACACCCTCGTTGGCTGGGAACACTTGTCTCTGGCGGACGCGGTCGCGAAGTATGCGCCCACCTGCGCGCGGGAAGCTGTCACGGCATGAGCCCCATGATCGCCCCTGACGTAAAAGAGGTCCTGGCCAATCGTGGCCACGCATCTGCTGCGGCCCACAAGGACCGCTGGTCGCGTCACGCCGCGGCGAACAAGGGCCGAATTGTCTTCCAGGTGTCGCGCCTCTGGTGCGACGTCAACCCGAAGACCGGCGTGCTGATCGCCGCCGGCCCGAGCCTCAAGGACAGCCTCGCGGAGCTCAAGGCGATCGATAGGAACACGCACGAGATCGTGTGCGTCGACATGGCGCTCAAGTTCCTCCTCGACAACGGCTTGGTGCCCGACTACGTGATCTGCGCCGACGCCTCCGAGGAGATCGCGCGGACGCTGGTCGCGGCGCCTCCCGAGGTCGCGCTCTTGCTGAACGTCGTGGTCCACCCTGACACCGCGAAGGACTGGGTCGGCGACATCTTCTGGTTCTGCATGATGTCGAACTACCGCGACAAGGAAGCCAACGACTGGATGCAACACGACCACGCGAAGAAATCCGGAGTCTCCTCGTTTCTTGTCCCCGGCGGCAACGTCTCCAGCCTCGGCGTCAGCTTCCTCGGCTCCGTCCGGGCCGTTGCGAAGATACTGCTCTACGGACACGATTTTTGTTGGACCGACGACGCCGAGTTCTACGCGGGCGGCGTCCAGAAGGACCTGGCGGATATTCGCATCAAGACCGAAGCCGACGCAGGCACGGTCATGACTGTGCCCGACAGCCGCGGTAAGCCGGTGAAGACGACGGGGAGCCTATTGGCGTTCGCGTCCTGGTACTCCGACATCGCCCGCACCATGCCCGGTCTGCTCGAGTCTCGCACGCCGACGACAATATTATCCCTCGGAGGAAACTGATATGACGATTCAAGAGATGGAAGCCGTAATCAAGAACGGCGACGGCAAGGCCCTCCGCGAGGCCATGACCCGCTCCGACTTCGCTGCCTTCATGGCCAAAGGGCTCAAGGGCACGATCATCGACGCGTACTCCCGCGCGCAGGCGCAGACGAACTTCGAGCAGCTCACCGTCGACGAGACGAGCGAGTCCAACGAGGAGACCTACCCGACGATGGGCGCGACCGAGCTGCCCCGCAAGGTGCTCGAGGGCGAGAAGTTCAAGACCCTGAACCCCGGCTCGCCGGACACCGTCAAGGTCACGAACTTCAAGTACGGCGGCATCATCGAGCTGACCAGCGAGGCCTCCGAAGACGACCAGACCCCCGGCAAGACCCTGTCCAAGCAGGCCGCGGCGCTCGGCTCCGGCCACGCCCGCTACAAGGACAAGGCCTTCTTCTCCATCCTGACGGACAATCCCCCGATCTACGACGGCGGGGACCTGTTCGCGCTCGACCACCCCGGCTACACTGGCGGCGCGGCGCGCGGCAGCAACGACAACATCTACACCGCCGTGACGCTCTCGGCTAACGCCCTGGCGACGGTGCTCGGCAAGATCGCGATCTGGGAAGGCGCCGATGCCGACCAGGACCTCGACATCATGGTCGACGCGCTCGTCGTGCCCGTCACGCTGCAGCCGGTCGCCTTCGGCTTGACGCGCGCGGACCTGCTGCCCGTCGGCTACGCTGCCGGCGCGCTCGGGCCGGCGACGAACAACGGCCTCATGCCCAACGCCTTGGGCCTCAAGAAGATCGGCGTCATCGCCAGCCACCGCCTGGACCGCGCGTCCTTGACGGACTGGTACGTGAAGACGAACTTCCCCGGCCTGATGCACCAGAAGCGCAAGGGTCTCGAGATCATGCAGGAAGGCCTCGGCACCGGGATGCACTTCGAGAACGGGATGCACCGCACCCGCACCGAGGAACGCTTCGGCGCCAAGATTGTGAACTGGCGCGGCTTCGTCCTCGTCAGCTAAACGATCATAAGCCGCCGACTCGCGTGACTCTTGCGCGAGTCGGTGGCGATGTCGTATAAAAGTCGCTCGTTCGCAACATCTCAAAAACAAGGAGCAACACGCCAATGCCTCCCAGAACCGCTGCCGTCATCAAGGTCGTCGAAGTCAAGGACATCATCGTCGGCGACAAGCTGCTCGCCGACCTCGTCGGCTACAAGGGCAACGTCCTCATCCATCGCGGCGTGACGATCTCCGCTCGCGAGGTGACGTGGCTGAAGAAGAAGCTCGCCGAGAACGCTCCCGTCCGCCCGAGCATCAAGTACCGAACCAACGTCAAAGCCATCGGCGACATCCGCACGAAGGCCGGCGTGCTCCTCGTGGCCCGCGGAACCGTGGTTGAGGAGGCTGTGTTGGCTCCCCTGCTGAAGGAAGGATTCGCGGTCGTCGACCTCATGGAGTCCGGCTCGAAGATGTTCCACAAGTCGCAGCCGTGGACCGAGAAGTCGAACGTCTCGGAGTTCAACCCCGCCGTCCAGGTTGAGCGCATCGAGCTCGTCAACGACGACGCGAAGACCCCCGTCAAAGCGTAGGGCATGCGCGCGACGCGCTACATCGGCATCGCCCGGAAGGTTCACGTTAAGGACCTGCAGCCCGGCATGGCGCTCATCGACCCCATCGTGGGTTTGCGAGGCAAGGTCCTTGTCTGCGCCGGCGAGGTCCTATCCGTGAAGCACGTCGCCCAGCTTAAGAAGGTCATCGAGCGGCCCGGCGTCGGTTGCCTGCTGAACTACACCAGAGAGGTGTGGGCGCAGGCGACCGACGCGTCCGGCGACGAGAAGCCGGCCTGCGAGACCAATCCTTACGAGGCTTTCAGCGTGCAGCGCGTGTGGAAGAAGGGCATGAGCGCGGCCGGCCCGCAGGCGGCGGCACAACCCTCGAGCGCGCGGAAGGTTTACCGTATGGTGGACGGCCAGATGACGGAGGTCGACGCGTGAAGACGCCCAAGGTGAATGGATTCCGACCGTCGTATATGCGTCGCGCCCTGCAGGACTACTCCACGGCCAGCCAGGAGGCCGAGCGCGTCACCGCAGCGAAGGCCTTCGTGGAGATGTGGATCGCGGACGCGGTCGCCGGCGACGCCGCCCTGGGCCGCACCGGCGCCTGCTTTGTCGTCTCCCCGCAGGAGGCCGTGGACCAGGCCACGCGCAAAGCCCTGCTGGTCCGCGGCATCGTCTGCTACGCCGGCAGCGGCAACTACTTCCAAGCGGATCTGACCGGTGACACGCCGCGCGTGATCCAGCGCCGGCCGCTGGCCCAGCGCTTCGTCCAACTCGCCCCAGGAGGCAACGCCTAAAATGCGCTATTTCGTCATCCCAGCACGCGCCGGCAGCAAAGCAATCCTCGACAAGAACCTGGTCGACCTAGGTGGCCATCCTCTCGTCGCCTGGACGATCCACGCCGCCAAGGAAGCTGCCAAGTCCTACGACGGCGCGCGCGTCTACGTCACGTCCGAGGACCGCAAGATTCTCGACGTGGCCGAGTCCTACGGCGCGGTCCCGCACCTGCGCCCGCCCCACCTCGCCGACGACCAGGCGTCCATGGTTGGCGTCCTCCGCGACTTCTTCCGGATGCACGAAGACGCCCACGAGGTCGTCCTGCTCTACCCCACCTGCCCGTTCCGAATGGCCTCAACGATCAAGAACGCGATCGCGGCCTTCGAGTCCGGCCCGCTGCACGCCGAGCACGAAAGCCTGATGAGCGTGACCGCCTTCAACGGCCGGCCCTACGGCGGGGTCATGATCGTCAACGGAAAGCTCGAGTACGCGGAGTCGGCCGAGGCGTTCTACCGCAAGCAGGACACCCCAAAGCTCTACCACGCCAACGGGGCCATTTTCATCCTGCGCCGCGGCGTATTGGACAAGCTGAACACCCAGCTGTTCTGCAAGGAGACAGTGCCTTACGAGATATACGGCATTGAACCGCTGGACATCGACACCCCCTTCGACCTCGAAGTGGCCCGCGCTTGGGTCGCCTCTGGCCGCGCCAAGCTGGCCTTAAAGGACACCTTCACCGTGGCTGAAGGCATTGAAACGATGGGGCACGCTCCTTGACCAATACAGGCCAACTTAATCACTTACCTCAAGTCGTTAAGTCGGCCATCAGTTCGAGCCTGCGCGGCCTCAGAGCGATGATTATAAACATGCCCCTGCGCGAGGACGCCCCTCCCAACTGCGCCCCGCTGGGGCCAGCCCTGCTCGCCGCACGACTCCTGCAGCACGAGGCCGACTGCTCCATTGTGGACCTCAACGCATACCGGGTAGGACCTTTTCAGCGACACTTGACAGGCGGCGAAGCCATGGGGCTGATCGTCCGGACGGCCCACAAGCACGGCTCGCCGCACCTGATCGGTATGGGCGGCATGGTCACGACGCTACGCTGGCAGCGCATGCTGGCGAAGGAACTGCGCCGGATATTTCCCGACGCCATGCTCGTCAGCGGCGCCGGCCTGGCGACCGAGTTCCGCGCCGGATTGTTCAACTGGATCCCTGAACTGGATGCCATTGTTCATAGCGAAGCAGACGACGTCATCCTGCAGGTAGGTCAAGATGCGCTTCTATCCCACAAGATCGGGCGAGGCTTGCTGAATCTGCTCGAGCCAAAAGTGTACGCAGGCGACCGCCCTGCCGACCTCGACGCGCTCCCGCTCCCGGCCTGGGACCTGCTCGCCGCCGACGTCGACGGCTTCCCGGTCCTCGAGACGTACATCAAGAACCAAATCTGGGGCCTCGAGGCGAACAACTCGAGCGCCACGCCGTTCAAGATGACGCGATCGCTCAACACCGTTTCTTCGCGCGGGTGCCCGTACGCCTGCAAGTTCTGCTTCCGCGGCGCGCAGGGGGAGCGTGAGTACGGCGTACGTACAGCCGCGAGCCTGACCCATGAGGCGATGTACCTGCACGAGCGCTACGGCATCGACTTCCTCGGCGTCTTGGACGACAACTGCTTGGTCCAAGCCAAGCGCCTCGAGGACATGGTGCCGACCCTCGGCCGCTTCTGCCGCGACAGCGGCATGCGCTGGGGCACGCACGGACGCCTGGATGAAGCCGCGGACCTGCGACCGAACGGCTCCGGCGGCTTCGTGCGAGCCGCGCGCCGGCGCACTCAGGCCCTCGCGGAGAGCGGGTGCGTCTACGTTGGATTCGGCGCTGAGAGCGCCAGCCCTGCGGTCCTCCTTGCCATGGGCAAGGGAGGCTTCATGCTGGCCAACGGGACCGAAAACGTCGGCGGCTACGACCTGCCCAAGACCATGCTCGAGGGCTACCGCAACACCGTTGAGGCCGGCCTGCACGGCAACTGCACCTGGATCATGGGCTACCCCGGCGAGGGCCTGCGCGAACTGCAGCACAGCGTCGCCTTCATCGCCTGGCAGAAGACGCTCCTGAACAACCCGGCCGCCGTCAACAGCCGCATGTTCACCGCGACCGCCTACCCCGGCACGGAGATGTTCAAGAACCAGAAGGTGCAGGCGCGCCTCGCGCGCGGCTTCGGCCTGTCCTTCGACGCCGCCGGCGAGCCGATCTGCGACAACGCCCTCCTCGCCTACTGCCTTGAGCTCGACGACGCCACAAAGGTCCTCAAGGACAAGAACGGCGACGACGTCTACTACGGTGACATGACCATGGCGCAGTTCGAGAAGTGCCGCAACCTGGTAGACGCCGGCAAGACCGAGGAGATCCTGTCCCTATGAGCAAACGCATCTCTGGCGTCATATTCGACGAGGCCAACGTGGGGTGCCGCGTCCATCGATCATATGCCGATACCTCCGGAACCGGTTTGCAGTTGTTGCAGGCCGGTGTGCCCGGCAAGTGCATCCGCATCCTGGCCGGCCTGCTGATGTCGTCGGGGGAGTGCGCGGTCTATTTTGCGTCAGGTGCTCAGGGATCAAAGAAAAGCGGCACATACCCGCTGATCGTCAACCAGGGCTTCAACCTCAACAAGGACGACGACGGCCACTTTCAAACCAACAAGGGCGAGGGCCTCTACATCAACCACGGCTCGTCGACAACGCTCGGCGTTACGTTTCGATTCATACTGACTGAAGTTGAGGACCCCATATGATCAAGAAAATAGTCGGACGACTGCTCGGAACGGACCGGCCGTCGCCGAACTACTACCACGAGTGCATGGTCCAGTCGGGCGCCGATAAGTTCGGACGCTTTCCCTGGACCGTCCGCGTGTACGGACGCGTCGGCTCCGGGCCTGTTGAAGTTTTGGAAGGGTTCGAGGTATCGCACGAGAAGGCCAAGAAGGTGGCCTACGCAGCAGCCGTTAAGGTCGTGAAGGCCAAGGAGGCCGCATGGCGATAGGATACGCGACGACGCTGCGCAACGCACGGCTCGACCAGATCAAGACGGCGATCGACGCAGGGGCCGGGGCTGGCCTACTGCGCTTCTATGACGGGTCTCGACCGGCCACCGGCGGCGCCGCCACTACGCTGCTCGCCGAACTGACCATGTCGGATCCGTCCGCTGGCGCGGCCTCTGGCGGTGTTCTAACTCTCAGCGCCATCACGGCAGACTCGAGCGCGAACGCGACCGGCACTGCGACGTGGGCGCGCATCGTAGACTCGACCGGGGCCTTCGTCCTCGACTGCTCCGTCGGCACGTCTGGCGCGGACATCAACCTTAACAGCGTGGCCATTCAGGTCGGCGCGCAGGTTAGCATCACGAGTGCTACGATCACTGAGGGGAATCCATAAATGGCTGCTCCTATCGACGCAATAATCACACTGCCGGATGATTCTGGCAACACCGGAAAGAAAGTCAGAACGCAGACCGAGGTCGTCGGAGCCAACACTGTTCATACGCATTACTTCGTGATGCAGAGGGCGAAGAAGGTCATCACGACATATCGACTCGCGCTCGTCCAGGCGACCGTTCTTGCGTCTGCGCAGAACGGAACGACGGCCGGAATGCTGTTCGGTCACATGGGCTCTGCTGTCAGCGGCAAGGCGATGAGGATTCGAAGGATCGGCGTGTCCTCTCAGCACTCAACTGCTCTTGCCACGCCGACGGCACCGCGCCTCCTCATCCGACGATTCACATCATCCGGGGCGCTCAACACGTCGTTGATTTCCCCAAACACAAACGACTCAACGCAGACTGCTCCCGCTGCGCTGTTCTCGTTGGTGAACACTGGATGCACCGTAGTTCATGTCGGAATAGGCTTTGCCCATGCAGCTCTCGCTGGTGCTATAACCGCCGTTGGTGCCTACGAGCCGTGCGATAAGGACATGATTGACCCAGCGGCAGAAGAAGACGCGTGGCCAGTATTCCGTCCTGGCGAGGGCTTCGTGATATACCAGGACGTAGCCGGGACTACCTCGGACACGCGCAAGTTCAATATCGAGATCAGTTGTGATGAGATCGACATCGCCTGATGAATGGCCTGGGAACTAAACGACGTCGCGCCGGTATCGATTGGGCAAGAGTTCTCAGCCCCTGCATCGCCGTGGACGGAGCAGGGGTGGTTCCTCGGCTACTCCATGCCAACCGGAGGAGCCCCGCCAATTACCGGCACGTTGGCGGTGTCTCTGGCAGCCGACACGTCATCGGCGTCTGGCAAGGAAATATTTACCGGATCAGCGGCACCGACATTATCCCCAGACGTCATGGCCGGAGTCGGGAAAGAGGTCTTCTCTGGGAGCGCTTCGGCTACTTCAGCCGGCGACTCCTCGGCAGTGGTCGGCAAGTTGAATTTCACAGGCACGTCCGCGCAGACGGAAACAGCGGATGCAATGGCTGCTACCGGGACCGCTGGCTCGAGCTTCGACGGAACATTAGAGGTTACGAACGACGACGACGCACAAGCAGCGTCCGGGTTGCTGCTGTTCTCAGGGACCGCGTCGACGTCGTCTGCGAACGACGCGATGGCCGCCGCAGGAGTGATGAGCTTCTCCGGTTCTTCCGGTCCCACCTTGGGCGCGGACGTGTTGGAGGCGACAGCTCAACTAAACTTTGCTGGGGCGGAATCGCCGGCGACAGCATCAGACATCTCGTCGGCCTCTGGCCTCTTGACGTTCTCAGGATCGGCGGCGGTCGCATGCGCTGGGGACGCGCTGACGGCTTCGGGCTTGCAAAGATTTATCGGTGCATTCTCGACAACGAACGAGCCAGACGTTCTGTCGCTGTCCGCGGAGCTTGGGTTCCGAGGTCCGATGTCCGTGACGCTTTTGTCAGACACGCCGACGGCTGCAGGAAAGGAAGACTTCGTCGGCGTGATGTCCACGACGATGCAGAACGACAGCGGCTACAAGCAAGGCATGGTGATCCGCTACAACACCATCATGAACCCGGTGTCGCCTTCAGACTGATATGAGAAAAAAGAGATTGACCTTCGAGCAGAAACGGGCGTTGTCGATTCAGCGTCAGGCGCGCATCGGCATCACCATCCTGGCGGTGTTGGTGGTCACGTTTATTTACACCGTTCTGTTCAGCGTGCCGCGAGAACAAGAACCAATGCTATTATTTCCGCCAGGCACGAAAGTGAATCTTGGATTTGGAAAATATCAAACAGGAGGTCATGCTCGCCCATGACTACAAAGAAGAAGTCGTCAAAGTCTGTCACCGCAACGCTCGAGCAGCCGAAGGCCGGCGTGCTGGCCAAAGAGCACGAGGAGCGAATCGACATCGAGCGCACCGACATTTATCCCGAGGATATGATCAAGCGCCACCGCGAGCGCTACTGCTGGTCAATCTCAGAAATCTCCAAGCGCTTCTGCCGCGCTGGACGCGTACTCGACGCAGCTTGTGGGACAGGGTACGGATCAAGCCTGCTCCTCGGCATCTCGAACAAAGTCGTTGGACTTGACGGCGACCACGGAGCTCTTGACCACGCGCGCAAGCGCTTCGGCGGATCGCTCCTGTCCTTCCGTTGGTCAGACCTGAACCATACTATCGCTGGTAACACCGAGGAGTTCGACGCGGCCGTGACCATCGAAACGATCGAGCACTTGCCCGAGGAAGGCGCTCAGTTCTTCCTCTCTGAGCTTCACCGAGTCATCGCCAAGAACGGCCTGCTCCTTATCTCCACGCCAGAATTTAACGCCGAGCGCGGCCTGACGTCCACGTTTCACCTGAAAGAGTACACGCCGAATGAGATGATCGCGCTCGTCACGGCGGCCGGATTTGTTGACGTGGTGCTCTCCGATGCAACGAACATCTGGGTGAAAGACTTGCCCGGCTTCATCTTCCTCAGCGCACGGAAGCCAGGATGAGCCGCATTCCACAAGCGGCGCCGGCCGCCATCGAGATATTTGGCAAGAAGGTCGGCAACGAAGCTGTAACCTTTGCGCAGGCTTCGAACGCTGGCGCGCACCCGTGCCTGATCGTGGCCGAGTGCGGCATCAACCACGGCGGGGACACGGCCCGCGCCATGGACATGGTCCGCGCCGCGGCCGACGCCGGCGTGGACGTTGTGAAATTCCAGCGGCGCGACCTACAGGCGACCTACACGCCCGAGGCGTTCGCCGACCCCAACCGCGCGGCGCACGGCCTGGCCCACTACCTGCCCGTGCTGAAGCAGACGCAGTTGCCGGACAAGGACTATCCCAGGCTGAAGGCGCTGGCCGAGGCCTTGGGCCTGGGCTTCTTGGTCACTCCGTTCGACGAGCCGTCCGTCGACTTCCTCGAGGCGCTCTGCGTCGATGCCTACAAGGTGGCGTCGTGCGACTTCAACAACCCGTTCCTGCACGCGAAGATCGCGGCGACCGGAAAGCCGGTGATCGTGTCGACAGGCATGCAACACGAGATCGCGCTGTTCGAAGTGATCCCGACGCTGAAGGAGATGTTCCCCGGCCGGCTCGCGCTTATGCACACGGTGTCGAGCTACCCAACGGCCTTCCGCGACTGCCAGCTGCACAGCATCCTGCGCATGAAGATCAACCACGGCGTCCCCGTCGGCTGGTCCGGCCACGAGCGCGGTGTCGCCGTCAGCACCTCGGCGGCTGCGCTGGGCGCAGACATCATCGAGCGCCACTTCACGCTCGACCGGACCCTGCCCGGCCCCGACCAAGCGGCCTCGCTCGAGCCGGACGGCCTCAAGAAGCTCGTGGAGCGGATCCGCGCGACCGAGGACGCCTACGGGGACCCGTACTCCACGAAGGTGCCGACGCGCGGCGAGGCGCAGACGCAGGAGATCCTCGGCAAGAGCCTCTGCGCGCGGCGCGACATCAAGGCCGGTGAGCCCGTCACCATGGACATGCTCGAGGCGAGGTCCCCCGGCCGCGGCCTGTCGCCGTTCCTCGCCACCTACCTCGTCCGAACGCACGCAGTTATGGCGCGCGACGTCGCGGCCGGTGTACACTTAAGCGCGCAGGACATCGACAAGAAGGTGACGGTGGGGGCCGGCCCATGCTGACCGACCAAAACAATTTGTCCCGTTCCTCCGGACTGTGGGGGCGTGCCCACGGCGAGGAGGGGCGGGGCATTCGTTTTATGGTGACGCGATGCTGAACGTTCGCGGCATTAAGGCGCGCCCGCGTGACCTGCACGAGATGATGGCGCACAAGCCGTCGCTCGTCGAGATGCACTGCTCCGTAGACGACCTGCTCTGGACGCCGCCGAGCACCTACGACGCGCCGCTCGCCGTCCACCTGCCTGAGTACGACAAAGGCGACCTGGTTGACGCAGCAAGCCTCAACGAAACCAAGCGACGCGCGGCGGAAGACCTCTACTGCATGGCTGTCCGCAAAGCCGTCCAGTGGGCTCCGCATTTCGCGAATTGCAAACCGAAAATTGTCTTCCACCCTGGCGGCATGGACGTCGACGTGTTCACGCAGTCGCAGATAGACGACGCTCGCTCTCAGCTTGGCAGGACGATCGAGTCCATGGTCGCGGCTGCCGGCAACGAGGCCGACATCCTCATCGAGAACGTGCCTCGCCACTGCTGGTTCTTTGGCGGTGACTGGATCGCCAACCTCGGCGTGGACGTAAAACAGATGGCCGAGATTTGCACCACTCACAAGATCGGCATGACCCTCGACCTCTGCCACCTCTACCTCGCGTCGCAGGCGATGAAGTTCGACGTCTCCGAAGCTGTTTCACTGGTGAAAGAACACGTTCGTCACATACACTATTCAGGAGCGAAGGGCATGGACGGTGAGGGCCTGGCGATCGACGACCCGGCCAACACCTTCGACCTTGGCTCTGAGCTCCAACGGCTGCGAGACATCGACGCCGTGGCGGTGCCAGAGATATGGTTCGGGCACGAGAACGGCGGTGCCGGCTTCGTGAAGGCGTGGGCGTCGGCGGAACAGGCACTCGGATAAAACTATGGCAGAGCTAACCCAGACGGAGCTCGAAGACAAGATCAGCGCGATCGACACCGCGATCGCTGCCGGCGTCACTGCACTGTCCAGCGCCACGGAGTCGGCGGCTTGGGTCGACTACACGATGGGCGACAAGTCCGTCAGTGCGTCACAGAAGCTGGCGCAACTCCAAGAACTCCGCAAGATGTACCAGGGCATGCTCGACGTCTACCCGAAGGAGATCACGCGCAACGCGAGCTATGACGTGGACCGCGACGGCACGGACAACTCGGACCTCGAGGGCGATCAGTGAGCGTCGCCCAGGACACGGTCTCCATCCTCGCCGTCTGGGGCCAGACCGTGACCATCATGCGCAAGACGCCGACTTTTTCCGATAGTGGCGCGCCGACTCCTGTCTGGGCATCCGTTGGGACGGCCACAGCCGACATCCAGCCGATCGACGGAAGCGAGAAGCGGATCGAACTCGGCGAGCGCGTGCTGACCACGCACGAAATCTATTTCCCCAACGGGACCGACATCCGCGGAGGCGACCGCGTGCAGCCTGCTGGCTGGGCCGCCGGCGACGACGAGTACGAGGTCCGCGCGCTCATCGCTGAGACACCGAGCCACGTCCGCGTCAACGCGACGCTCGTCCGGGGGCACGGTGGCTGACGGGTTCCAGATTTCTGTGACAGCGAAGAACCTCAAGTTCGACAAGTATGCCTTGTCTGCCGAGGACTTAATTATTGACGCGATCGACGTGACCATCGGCGAGGTCCAGGCCCACATCCGCGACGGCCACCCTAAGGTGAACAAGCTGACCTTAAAACGAACGCGCGGCGATCGCGACTCGCTCGACACCTACCGCGTGCGCACCGGCGGCGAGGTCGGCGAGTTCCGCGGAATGATGCGCTGGCTCACACATACCGGAGTGTCGCGCAATTCGGTCTTCCTGGTGCAGGCCAAAGTCTCAGGCACCGGCTTCACGCGGAGCATCTCCGGCAAGGTCTACAGCGCGCAGAAGCACATGAATGATTTGGAGTTCGGCACGGCCGGCCGGCGCGCCTTCCCAGCCTTCCGGCCAGCTCTGATCGCCAAGGGACCGCGAGGGCAGTACCTAGTCCGCGAAGCACTCCTACGGGCGGCGGCGCGCTTGTGAAGGTCCTTAAGGAGATGGTCCATAAGGCCATGCGTGACGACGCGACCTTGCGCACGCTTCTGGCCCACGCGGCCACGCCATACGGCGTCTACGAGGGCCACTTCCCAACCACGCCTGACTTCAGCGCGGCGGCCGGCGCGGCCCGTTCCTACGTCACCTGGATGTTCATCGGGGGCGGCGGCGACGGATCGACCAACGGGCCTGAGATGCGCCTTGGAGAAAAGGTTTTCACCGTGACCGCGTGGAGCGCCAACCCAGACACCGTCGAGTCAGCGCACAAGCGGATCCGGCGCCTACTCACCGACCTCTACGGCTGCACGCTCCCGACGACCGACGCAAACGTGACCGGCCTCAAGCCTGAGCCAGGCGGCTACGGCCCGGACCTGTTCGACGACGAGGCCAAGGCGTACTTCCGATCAGAGACCTACCGCGTCTGGTACCGCGAGGACGTCACCTCATGAGCGAAGTGGCCGCAGAAGTCAACAAGGACGAGGAGATCGAGCGCGGCCTCGAGCGCATGCACGCCATGGGCGTCGAGGTAAAGACGCTCAAGCACCCGCTCATCGTCGACCGCAACTGGGAGGCCGAACAGGAGATGCAGGGATGGGTCGGCCCCTACATGCGCAACATCGCCTGGCACTACCACGACATCCTGGCCGCCGGCCACATCGGCCCCCTGCTCAACAGGCTCGGCGGCCGCCCCGTTGCCGTGGTCGGCGCTGGCGCGAGCCTGGACAAGAACGTGGACAGCTTGCGAGACTTCCCAGGCATCATCATCGCGTGCGACCGAGCGGCGAAGGCGCTCACGGCGCGGGACATTTGTCCGGACATTGTGGTCGCCGTGGACCCGCGGCCATACCACATCGCTAAGATGCTGGACTACCCGCAGAGTAAGGGCCAGACGCTCGTCGCGTCCGTCTGCTTGCACCCAGACGTGGTCCAAGCCTGGCGCGGCCGCGTGCGCTACATGAGCCATGAGAACCCAGGCACGCAGTTCTTCGACCACGGCCTGCCGCATCTGTTCCCCGGCATGCCAGCGCTCTACTGCCTAGGAAACGTCGGGAACATGGCCGTGCAGCTTGCGGCGGAGATGGGGGCCGGAAAGATCGTCCTAGTCGGTCAGGACTACGGCTACACCGACGGCAAGATGAGCGCCGACGACTGGGTCTACCAGCATCAATCGATGTTCTTGGAAAGCGGCTGGCGGCGCGAAGTGCCCGACCACGCCTACAACCTCGAGCGGCGCACAGGCAAGGTGATGACGAAAGGCATCGACGGTGAGGTGCAGACCTACGCACCGTTCCTCGGCTATCGTGATTCTCTTTATAACATCGTGAAACTTTGGAATCTCGACGTGGTCAACGCGACGGAGGGCGGCATCCTAGTCGACCTTCCGCAGATGGCCCTGTCAAAAGTCGTAACAAGCCTGTTACAATTTAACGCCGGGGAGGCACGCACCCTCCTTAGTCAGGCGCTCGGGGGATAATATGGTTGAAACCAATAATCTGTTGCTCGGCCTCGGCAAGCTTTACCTCAAGCGCGAGGGCGACACCGACGGCAAGTACCGCATGGTCGGCGCGCTGAAGGACAAGGTAGAGTTCACCTACAAGCAGGAGATCGTCAAGCAGAAGGTGGGCGAGCTCATGGGCGCGCCGCGCGCTGACCGTATCAATGAGGAGGCCATGCTTAAGGCCCAGATATGCGACTTCAAGATCGAGCAGCTCATTCCGTTGCTCGGCCTGACCGTCTCGACGACCGCCCTCACGGTGACGAACTCCATCCGCCGCGTCGAGGAGCATATCACAGGCATCTCCACGACCGACACGCAGACGCTGTCGCAGACCGCCAAGTCGAAGACCTCAGTTCATATCACGAGCCTAGACCGCGCCACGGACTACGTGCAGGGCACCGACTTCACCATGCCCACCGCCCGCGGGATCAAGCCGGTGACGTCCGCGTTCCGCAACCTCACCGTCCTTGCGCACTACACGTCGCGCCGCACCACGAAGCGCGTGCGCATCGGCGACCACAAGACACTGCCCGTGATGAGCCTGATGTTCACCCACAAGATGAAGAACGGCAAGATGATCAGCCTGATCATTCCGCGCTGCCACATCGAGGGAGACATCACAATCCCGTGGGGCGAGAAGGAGTACACCGCATACGACATCTCGTTCTCGGCGCTTGCTGACACCACGCAGCCCGAGGGTCGGCGCCTGTTCCACATCGTGAAGGAGTCGTAATCCAAACCGTAGGAGGCCATTCGTAATGACGAGCACGCCAGACGAAGACGTTCTTATCCCTGTGCCGGTCGTATTTCGGCTCGGGGCGCACGAGATCCGCGTCACGCCGCTGCCGGTGCGGCGCGTCAAGGAACTGATCCGCGCTGTCGAAGGACACAAGGACCTGCTGGAGAAGCTGCCGCAAGTGTTGCAGATCGGCGTCGAGACGTTCCTCGACAAAGAAATCTACAAACGTCTCAACGCGCTCGTGCGCTTGGTCGTCTCGCCGGCGTCCGCGCACGAGTTTATGACGGACGAGTGGTGCGAGGAAAACATGACGCACGCGCACTACCGGGCTATCTTCATGACGGTGCTGAAGCAGAACGAGTTGCACGGCGTTTTTCTAAAGGCGAAGGCCTTTCTGGGGGCGAACATGGACGGAGCCCTTCGCCAGGCGCTGACGAAGGTAAACCCGGACGCACCGTTGAACTGACGGAGATCCTGCATCTGTTGATGTCGTCGTACGGCTGGACGCTGGACCAGGCGCTGGACCTGACGTATCCGCAGATCAAGGCGCTCTATCGGACCTTGATGAAGTGGCCGACGGCGAATATGTTTGTAGCCATGATGTCGCAGCACCTGAACGAAGGCAAGGACGAAACCGGGAAGCTCGAAAGCATGAAATCCGGGTCTGTCTCCGTGGTCGACGGAGCAGATTTTTTTAGCAAGCTCGGCATCAAACCTGAACCGGAGGGCTAGTGGCGACGAACGCGGGCATCCTTGAAGTCGTCATCACGGCTACCACCTCCGGCCTCACGGCCGGCATAGCCAATGCCCGCGACGCCATCAACAAGGCTGGCCCCGACTTCAAGCGGTACGGGGCCTTACTGTTCGGCTCCGTGGTCGTCGGCCTGACCGCCAGCGTCCACGCCTTCGGGGAAGCCGAGAAGAACGCAACACTCCTAAGCCAAGCGCTCGCAAACCAAGGCATCCACTCGCGCGAGGCGCTCGAGGAACTGCTGAAGCTCTCGACCGAGCTGCAACACCTCAGTGGAATCTCCGACGATGCCATCCAAAATGCTGAAAAAATAATCGTCACGTTCGGCGCGACCGGCAAAGAGCTTGAGCGCATGACGCGCGCTGCTGTTGACGCTGCGGCACAAGGGAAGGACCTTGAAGGCGCGGCCGAAGCGCTCGGCAAAGCCTACCTCGGCGAGACCGGCCGACTCAAACAGTACGGGATCACGATCGACGAAGCGGTCCCCAAGGCGTTGCGCTTCGCAGAGGCCCTACGTCAGTGGGAGAAGTTATACGGCGGGTCTGCGGCTGCCAAAGGAAAAACATTCTTCGGGATGATCGGAATCGCCAAGGAAGATATTGAAGATTTCGGCGAGGAAATCGGTCGCAACCTTGTGCCGACCGTCAAGCGGTTTGTCCAGTTCATGATCGACAACCGCGACGTGCTCATGAAAGCATCAGCAGACATTGGTCGCGGCATCCTGAAATGGGCAGACGATTTTGCGACTGTCTTCACGTACTTCAAGACGAAATATGCCCAGTTAAAAGCGTTCATGGCAAGCAGCCCGAATCTATTCTTCGGGAAGACGACGCCAGAGCAAAAGAAATTATGGGATGACTTTTCTGATCCTGGCAACTCACCCACACACGTCGATACGAAGCCTGCAACGCTTGTGCCTGCTGGTATGTCTGCTGGCGCCAAGGACGACGACAAAAAAGGTAAAGGGAGCCCCAGCGAATTTAGCGAGCTGTGGAAGCAGGCGTACAGCGAAATCTTTGCTGACGGCAAGATTGTATTCGACGGCATCAAGGACCTCATCAGCGGCACGATCGGCGTCCTCTCGCAGACCTTCCAGCAGGTGTTCATCAACCTGGCCGAGGGCGGCAAGAACTTCACGCAGATCATGTCCAACCTTGGCACGAGCTTCCGCAACCTCATGTTCAAGGTGATCGCCGACATCCTGGCCAAACAGATCACCGCGATCCTGATGAGCGTCACGGCGGAGCGCGCGGCCGCGCTGGCCAAGGTCGCCTTCCATAAGGCCGTCGCGTTCGCCGGCGCACTGGCCGCGCACGCGCCCATCCCTTTCGTCGGCGTCGCGCTGGGCTTGGCGGCTGCGGCCGCGATCGCGGCCTACCTGGCCGGGGCCATCCAATTCGCCGAAGGCGGCATCGTCAACGGGCCGACGTTGGGCCTGGTAGGCGAGGCCGGCCCGGAGGCCATCATCCCCCTCAAGAAGGGCAAGGAGATGGGCATCTTTGGCGGCGGGGGCGGCGGCGGGACCACCGAGGTCCACCTGCACTTCGACGGCGCCGCGCTCGTGGACGGCGACGAGACGAAGTGGGACAACATCGCTCGCCGCCACATCATCCCGGCCCTGGCCGCTTACCAGGACAAGACCCGTGCCAACGACTTCCGGCGCTGGCCGACGAGGGGCTGATGGCGAACCAAGTCCTGACCACCAGCCTCACCCCGAGCCTCGACTGGGCCGACGTCTCTGGCGCGCTCGAGTACTGGGTGCAGGTCGCTACGGACCCGCGCTTCCGAACGATCACGCAGCAGAAGACCGGCCTGGCGACGAGCACCCACACCATCGCCTCCTCGCTGACCGACGCCAAGAAGTACTACTGGCGCTTCCGGACGCGCACCACGGCGGCCTACACGACCGACCAGGCGCAGACCACACAAGGCGCTGTCGGAGTCGCCCTGCGTGACGCGGCGGCGCGGACCGGCCTGGCCCAGTCCTTTAAGCCAACATACTCCCTGCCGATCGCGCGCATCGCGCTCAGTCTAAAGAAGACCCTCGCGCCGACCGGGAACATCTGGGTGGAGATATGGACCGACTCGCCCGGCGCGCCCAGCGCCCAGCTGCTGGCCGATAGCGCCGTCGTGAACATCGCCACACTCACGACCAGCTTCGCCTCCTACAACTTCGACTTCACCTTCCCCATCCCGGTCGTCGCCGGCACGACCTACTACGTTGTCCTGCAAGCAGACAACGCCATCGACGCCGCGAACTACGCCACTTGGGAGACATCAGGCTCCAACAACTACAGCCGCGGCGGGCCGTTCCAACACGACGGCTCCGTGGCCTGGACGGCGCCCAACACGTTCGACCACGTCTTCAATACGCAGTACCAGGGTGGCTGGGGGACTTGGTCGCCGACGTGGTCCTTCTGGGTGGACTCGACCGCTGAGGCCGCGTTCACGCCTAGCGTGTCGAACGCCGTCGGCCGCTACAGCTACATCGACCCCGACGAAACCACAGACACCTATACCTTTGCCTGCAACCCGAAGACCAAGGCCGACCCCGTGCAAATGCAGAAGGCGTTCGAGCGCAACCTGTCCGGCGACCTGCTCTCCGAGTTCATCGCCACGCGCGCGCTGATCAAGCTGGACTTCAACGAAACGTACATAGCCCTCGAGCAGAAGACGGAGATCGAACGCTTTGCGAACAAGCGCAAGGACGTCTACCTCGTGGTCCTGAGCTACAACCGCCAGGACGTCGTCGAGAACATCTACAAGGTGGCATTCACGAAGGGGCCGACGTTCGAGCCGCTGGCACACGGCCGCGAGGACTTGTTCGTCGGCGACGTGGAGCACGAGGAGTCGGCAAACACATGAGGATTTCTATATGCCCGAAATAGGAAGCGGGGGCGGCAGCGGGTACCCGGCCGCCATCGACTCAGACGCGACGCTCGAAACGAACGCCGACTACGCGCGCATCCAGGTCCCCAACGACTTGGCCGCGTGCATTGTCGCGATCGAGACGGAGCTCGGTATCGCGCCGTCCGGGGGATATGCTACGGTCGTTGCCCGATTGGACACTTTAAGCAATACGTCCGGCGGCGTGCCGAGAGGCGCGAACTCAGCTCGTCCAGCTGCCAGCGCCGGCACGTTTTATCTGAGCACCGATCTCGGAATCTTCGAATACAGTGACGGCACGAACTGGTTCCCGATCCTATAAAAATATGAAAAAACTTCGACACCTCCTGACGGCAATCGGACTCCTCGCCTGCGTGGCGGCGCCTTCCGCCGCCGTCACGCTCACCACGACCGGCTACTACAGCCTGCAATACGACACGGTCAAAGGCACGTCTACGATCCAGATCGCCGGAGAGATAAAGGTCGCCCAGAGTTCGATGACGCTGTCCACGGCTAAGGTGATCATCAACGGCACGACCGGCTTCATCACGCTGGCCGGCGCGCTGACGCTGTCCGGCGCGTCGGCCAACGCAGTATTTCCGGCCTCTACAACCGTCTCCGGCGTGTTTGGACGGAGCGCATCTTTTATCACCATCGATCAGACCGGAGCCGCCGGATACATCACCTCGGTGTCCTCCGTAAACGCTGCTTCGTTCTGGGGCGACGGCTCTCATTTGACCGGAATAGGCGTTGGCGGCGATGGTGCTGTTCAGTTCGTAAAGAGCGGCAGTCTATTCGGACGCACCGACAAAATCTATTTCAATGAGCTCACTGGCACGCTCGCGCTCGGAACCGGCGTCTCGACGACCAGGGGACTAAAGATATCTTCAACTGTCATAGCCGAGATCGATGTTTGCTCTGTCACCGGAACACCGACCTGCGGTGGCATTTTTACCGCCTCCTCAGGTGCCAATCCGTACACCACAATTACTGCTGATGGTGCGCTGCGCTTTAACTCCGCCGGGTCCAATCGCGGTGGCTTCTCGACTGGTGGGGCGCTCTACATCGGCACCGATCCAGTGGCCGCCGGCGGAACTGCTGGAGACCTCTATTTGTCTGGCAACGTCACGTCCGACCTTGCGGTAATCGCTCTGAACTTCACGCAGAACGGAGCTGCTGGGAGATATTCCGGAGCCTCGTCTGTCACAGCCTCCGGCTTCTTTGGGGACGGATCACAACTGAAAGGCATCCCATCCACGTCATCGATCAGCGGGGTCTACCTGCCCCTGGCTGGCGGCTACATGTCCGGCCAGCTGACCAACACGTCGAGCATAACAGCGACCGTGCGGATGCTTTCGCCGCTCTACACACCTCTGGTCGGCAACGGCAACAGCATCGCCATCACCGCCAACAACGGGGCCGCCGCGCCTGCTGGTTCAATCACGCTTACCGGCGGCACCGGCTCATCTTCCGGCGGAGCAGGCGGCAACATCGTCATCAATGGCGGCGGGTCAAATGCCAATGACGCGGACGGCGGGGACATCACGATTACAGGCGGTGGTGCCGACAACGCGTCCACGCCTGGCGGTGGAGACGTGACGATTACTGCCGGAAGCGGCAACAACGGGGACGGCGGCGTCTTGACCCTGGCCGGAGGAACTGGCGCTGGGGCCAACGCCGGATACATCGCCTTCTTGTCCAGCGGCATCGAGCGCGGGCGCCTGTCGCAGACTGGGAACCTGACGTTTTATAGCTCAGTCACCGCGTCGGCTTTCTACGGAAACGGGGCTGGCTTGGTCGGAGTGACTGGGACAGAGGCCAACACCTACACCTCCTCCAAGACGTTCACCAGCACCGTGCAAACCGCCGCGCTGTACTCCACGTCTTCATCCTTTCGCAATTCAATCAGCACCCAGGCGCAGTTCTACGGCATGGCCGTCGGTGTCCCGAGCGATTTAAACGGGTCAATCGGTCTTGGAAATGCCGCCGTTGCGCGAGGCATTCTTCAATACCAGGGGAACACCAATGGGTTCTTCTATCTCGATAACACCTACAACAACGACAACGCCGACTTTGTATTTAGATCAAAAACCTCCGTTTTGGCGCAGGAGAATTTCCGGATTCGCGGGAATGGACATGCCGGGTTTGGCGTAGCGGCTCCTGCGTCTTCTTGGGGGGCGTCGAAGACGGTTGAAATTTCAACCGGGAACAATGGCCCGAGCCTGTCTCTGACAAATACAGGAGGCACAGCTTCTAGATGGGAGCTTATCGCGAAGGGCGGGTCGTCTGGCGAAGTTGCGCTCGCCGAAAGCGGCACTACTCTGTGGATTCTGGATAAGACCACGGGCCGGATGACGCTCGGGTCAACGGCTGGAACTGGGGTTGGTGGTCTTATCGCCGGGTCGGCTATTATCGATGCCGGGTCGGGAGTCTCCACGGTAACGGTCGGCAACGCCTCCAACGGCTCCGGCTCTGTAATGATCTATGCCAACAGCGGCGTCACCAACGGGATAACTATTGGACCATCAGTCGATTTAGGGGCACGGATCAGGTACAACTCGAATGGGAATCTGGACATCAGCCCGCGCGAAGGCTTCCATATCAATTTTAGAGGCGGCGGCCAGGTCTATTCATCCTCTGGGACCTGGACACCGGCATGGACCGGGTTCAGTGCCGACCCCACTGGAACCACCGCCGTCTTGCAGATCGGGAAGATGGTGAAGGCCGAAATTGAACTTTCGGGGCATGGAACAAGCAACGCCACCACACTCACCGTCACACTCCCCGTCGCGGCAAAGCGGGCCACAAGCTATCCGATGCAAGTCGTAGACAATGGCACCAACGTCATTGGTGTTTGCGACACAGCTGCCGCGTCTAACATTCTTACTTGCTACGCATCTTCGGCCTACGCCAGTTTCACCGGATCAGGGCTTAAGAGCGTGCGGATAAATATCTCGTACATCGCCAACTAAAATGACCGCCCCCCTCCACCTGCTCTACCCCCGGCTGGTTAAGCTGGCGGAGCGCGCGTGAGCTTCCTATCCCGTCTCAAGTCGACGCTTCTGTCTGCCGTGGATCTGGTCAACGGCAAGCGTCCGGCCTTCGCGCGCCCGCCGTCCTTTGACGAAGCGTGGAGCATCCACGACGGCACGACCCGCCTCGAGGCCATCCGCGCGTCTGCTGAGATGGAGATTTCTGCCTTCGTCCGATCTGGCGACTTTGTGGCGCAGAAGCCCAACGACCTCGGCGACGCCTGCATCTGGCAAGGCGTCTACACCGCGATGTGCGTACACCGCTGGCGCGTGACCAAGAGCGATGTCTTGCGCATCGAGATGGTCTGGGCCGCGCAAGCGCTGGCAAAATATATCCGATCGGGGATACTCCACCGCGGAGCCATGCCAACGTCGCTCCAAGGTGTTTTGTTTCACAAAGACGCGACAAAAATCTACCTGGACGACCCGGACGGGTATACTTACCGCGACGACGCGTCCCTCGACTCGCTCCTGGGCTTCTGCTTCGGCGCGGCCACGGTCCTGCGGTACGGAGACGCCGAGACGTGGAGCCTGCTCCGGCCGGCGGTGGTCGCGCTCGCAAAGCGCTTCGAGGACGACGGCTTCCGCCTGGTCAAGCGCGACGGCACGCCGACGCAGTACGGCGACTGCCGCCCTGGCCTCATCCAAGCCCCCGTGCGCGTCTTGGCGGCTGCCCTGCCGTCCCTGCTGGCCGGCGGTGAGGCCTGGCGCAAGATCGCCAAGTCGCACGCGCCAGAGTTCCGCACGCCCGACACGCAGATCCCCGGAAAGATGTCCTGGGTGAACGCCCACTTGGCCATGCTGGCTTCGCTGGCGTACGCCACGGCGACGCACACCGGCGACCCCGGCCGTAAGGAAGCGGAGGACGGCCTACGATCGCTTCTGACGAAGTACGCGCCCACCGGAAACGCCTTCTTGATCAACGCGTGCGGCGCGGCCGGCCTCGCGGTCCGCGCCGAGGACCAGCGCGTTGCCGCGCAGGTGCTGTCCGAGTTCCCCGTTGGCGGCAAGCCCATGACGCCCATCGCGCCGAAGAACGTCTACCCCACGCCGGCGCACCTGCGCCCGCGCTTCGACGTGTTCTGGCAGCGCGACCCATATGAACAGGGCAGCGGCGAGGAGATGAGCGTCGCCATAAGCCGCATAGATTTCTTGCTGGCCTACTACATGGGAGCGGGGGCTTGATATGAATATCACTGCCGACGGCGTCGCCGCAGTTTGTGCCGTGATTGTGGTCGTGGGAGGCGCGATCGGCGCCTACCTCGCCGTCGTCGACCGCCGCCAGGCTGCGGAGATCAAGGACCTCAAGGACGCGGCCAAGGAGGCCAAAGACGAGATGACGCGCCGCATCGACGGCTTCCACTCGTCCGTCAACTCCCAGATGCGCGACGCCGAGAACCTGCGCCGTGACCTCGAACGGCGCCTGGGCGAGGTACAGCGCGAGCATATCACGCGCACCGATCAAGCCGAGTTTCGCGCGGAGATGCTGTCGACCGTGGACAAGGTCGGCGATCGTATCGGCCACTCCATCGACAAGCTGAGTTCCGAGATCCGAGAGGACATGAAGGCGATCTCCAAGCGCGTCTCTGACGTCGAGGCCAGAAGCTAAAATGCCGACGCCACAGAAGTGGGGAACGTCGCGTTGGGGAACATTCCTATGGGGCGGCAGCAACAGCGCCGCGCTCACAGAACTCCTCGACCGCAAGGACGGCCTACACGTCCATCGCCGCATCATCTGGGAGCTGGACGCTGCCGACCAGAACATCACTCCGTATTTCCTGAGCGCGTCGTCCGTCTACCAGGAGAAGGAGCGCTCGCCCGACCGCGTGGCCGCCGGCGACGCCACGCTTACGTTCAGTAACTACAACGACGCCTTCACCGAGACGGACTCTTCGAGCTTCCTCTACAACGTCAACTACCATAACCGAAACGTGACGATCGAGGTTGGCTTGGAGCTCGACGACGGCACCATCGAGTACGTCAAGGTCGCGACGATGAAGGTCCGATCAATAACCCTTTCTTCGGACAAGTCGCGCGTGACGATCCGCATCTACGACCTCATACGCCGCTTGCTGACCGAGACGATCAACCGGAAGCCCGAGGCCGCAGTCGCCGTCGCCGGCGGCTCCAACGTCGGCAACGGCACCTGCTCTGACGTGGACGTGAAGCCATTCGTAAACGTCTCGCAGACGTGGGCCGTAACCTGCACCCTCGGCGGCGGCACCGGCGTCGCTACCTTCAGCGTCGTCGGATCGGTCTCCGGCAACATCGGCACGCTGACCGACGGCACCGAGTTCTCGAACGCCACGACCGGCGGCATCAAGCTCTCCATCCGCGGCGGCACGATCAACTGGGTCATCGGCGACGTCTTCACCTTCTCGACGTTCAAGATGATGGAGTACAACGTCGTCAACCCCGTCAAGATACTATGGTCGCTGCTGACCGGGGTCAACTGGGACACCGGCCTCAACGAGGACTGGAAGGCGCGCACGCCGCAACTGGACGGCACGCTTAACAGCGCGAACGTCGACCTCAACTACGGCGGCTTTGCCTCGGCCGTCGATAACGCCACCTTCGACATCAAGGGCTTTGTCCCGTGGGACTACGACCTCGTGAAGGTCATCGAGGAAATCATGATGCACTTCCTCGGCTCGATCAACGTCGACTCGAACGGCCGCCTCTACGTGAAGATATGGCGGCCGGAGCTTGGCCTGGTCCGAACCTTCGCCGACACGAAGAAGAACCGATCCATGAGCCTGACGCGCGACACCCAGGACATGATCAACTGGGTCAACGTCAAGTACCGGAAAGCCGACTCGTGGCCGTGGAGCAACGAGCGCGAGGAGGACACGCTGGACGGAGTGTACGTCGCCAAGAACCAGGACTCCTACGACGACTTCGGCCAGTGGTTCACGCTCAACCTAGAGACGCGCTGGTACAACGCCGCTGCCGACCAGGCGAGCTTCCCGGCCACGCGCCTCGTCGACAAGTACGCGATCCCGCCGCGCCGTTTCACCTTCAAGACCGGCCTGGACGGTCTCGAGACACAGATCGGCGACGTCATCGGCGTCACGGACGAGAAGCTCGGCTATACGGATTATCAGGTAGAGGTCATGCGCAAGGACGGCGACTACGCCGCGCGACCCGCCGCCATCGTCTTCGAGGCCGAGGACACCGGCACCGCCGGCGTCAAGTGGGTCTTCCTCGGCTCGACCGACGACGAAGGCGACGACGCCAGCCCGCAGGCCACGAGCTTCCTGACCGCGACGGACGCCGACAAACAATTTTGTTACTTGAGTCAGACCGGGGGCAGCGGCTCTACCGGCCCCGACTACTATTTGTTCAGCCTGCTCGCGTGCCTATTGTGCCACGCGCGGGACTTGGTTACACTTTAGCCATGGAACCGCAACCTCCCGCCGCCGCGTGCCGCCCCGCGAAGACGAAGGCCGAGACCGCGATCACGATCACGCTCGAGACGAACACCTGCTACCGCGAGAGCAAGTTTCCTGCTGGCCACCCCGCGCGTGAGTGTCACGTTGGCCTGGCCGCGCTCGACCCGCTCATCTGCTCGCACTGCACGTGGTACGGCGCCGTCGCCAAGAAGCAGATGGCCAAGTTGACCGGCGAGCACCGCGTCGCGCTCGTCACGTTCCTCAAGCGACTGCAGCAGGACGGCGTGCCAGGCGTCGACGCGCACGAGCCGCAGCCCACGGGCTGGCTGGCGCGTCTGCGGAGGATACTCCAATAGCATACACCGACCTTAGCAGCACGTTCGTCTACCGGCTCTTGCTGACGCATCAGCTCATGGACCAGCTCGCCGAGAACGACAAGGTCTTCAACAACTTGCTCACGGCGGCCGCGGACATGCCGAACTTCCTGCAGTTCGACAACACGTTCGGCGTCAAAGGCGAGATCGCCGCCGGCTCGACGTACAAGAAGCTGATCTTGCTCGACGCGAGCAACGTCGTCCAACTCGGCGAGAGCGGGACCGAGGTGCGCGTGCCGGCAGACCCCTCGAACGCGCTCGGGGTCGCCACCAAGCAGTACGTCGACGGAGTCCAAATGTTTCAGTCCCAAGCGATCGTGACGGTGAACAGCGGCCTAACCGGGTCCTTCGCCACCATCCTAAGTTTGTCCGCAACGACGCGCGGCGTCGTACACGCCATCTGGATCGACACCGCCGGCGGCAGCAGCACCTGCCGGATCAAGGTTACTGTCGACGGCACGCTGATCATCGACGACACGTCAGGCGCGCTAACGAATAACCGCTTCTACGCTATGCGCGCCAACGGTAATATAGAAACAACCGCCAGCACCGACGCCGGCGATGCCGGCCACCCGCTCGAGATACGCTTCACATCCACGCTGCTGATCGAGGCGACGTCCGGCGACGGAAACAGCCGGGCCATCAGTGTGCGCTACTCGAAGATACCCTAATGAAATTTATCCAACTGATGACCTGCAAGATAGGCGACAAGTCTGTGACCTACACCGGTCGCCAGCCGTTCCGTATCGACAACGACGCTGCGTTCGAAGCCGCCCTGCTGGCCATCGGCGTCTTCGAGCGTCTCGAAGACGGGACCATGCGCTACTCCGGCGGCGTCACCGTGCCTCTCAAGGACGGCGGCGAAGCGAAGGTGGACGTCGACGGCAATATCCAGCACGGAAAAGCTGACCTGTTGGCGTACGACAAGGGCTCATTCATTTGATGGCCATGTTCAACTGGCTGGCTGCGTGGCTCGGCAGCACGCGCGACAGCCGCCTTGCCGCCCTCAACCCTCCTGTCGCTCCGGATAGTCATAAAAACGTACACACTTTTATGACACCAGAGGCATACGTCATCATCAATCCTAAGCCGCCGGTCACGTCGCGCTTTGAGCAGAGCCCCGACTTCCGTAGCAACGGCGACGTCGCGCGCAAGATCGACCTCATGGTCCTGCACTGCACCGAGGGCTCGTTCCTGAGCGCGGTCGCCTGGCTCACGGCCAAGGACGACACGCTCGTCTCCGCCCACTACACGGTCAGCAAGGCCGGCCACGTTGTGCAGACGGTCGGGATCAACGACGTCGCCTACCACGCCGGCGGGACGAAGGAGAAGCCGTCGTCCTGGCGTGGCCGCGGCAACATCAACGGTCGGTCCATCGGGGTCGAGATCGAGAACAAGAACGACGGCCTCGACCCCTACACCCCCATGCAGCTGTCCGTCTGCCTCTGGCTGGCCCTGCGCACCTGCCGCCAGAACAACATGACCGCCGAGCAGGTGGTCGGCCACGAGGACGTGGACCCAGGCCGGAAGACGGACCCGCGCAACTTCCCATGGCCACTCTTTAGGACGTCGCTGGCTGTACACCTGAGCCGCCCCGGAGGAATCGCATGACCCGACTCACCCGCGCCCTGATGCTGATGCTCGCCGTCGCCCTGCCCGCCGCCGCGAACCCGTACCTGCGCCCGATCGACCTGTCCCGCCCGCACTTCATCGCCGGCGGCTACTTGGACGTCGAGGAAGTCGGCTCGAGCGAGGGCGGCACCGCCGTCGCGCTCCTGACCCACTCCACCGAGGACGGCTGCGGCCTGCCGTCCATCGTCTGCACGGACTGGACGCCGCTCGCCGTGGGCGGCCTGTTCAACGGCGGCAGCATAAAGGTGGCCGTCGGGCCGGTCTTCAACGTCGCCCCGATCGCCAAGAGCCTCCTGCTCAAAGGCCTACAGGCCGTCACGGCCGAGGGCTCCTTCGGGAACCTCAAGCAGAGCCTTGGGTCCGTGGCGCTCAGTGGGAACGACGTCACGGTGTCCATGGGGCCGGCGTGGGTCTTGGCGCCGCAGGACAACTTCAAAGGATACTTCCGCGTCTTCGTGGGTGGTGAGCTCCGGTTCGGCGCAAAGCAGTAAAAATTGTAAAAATTCGTAAAGGAGCATCTGCCATGAACCGACTGCTCAAAGCCCTCGCCTGGCTCGGCCTACGCGCCCCGGCCGCGCTCGCCTTCCTGCTCCTTCCCATCATCCTGCACGCTGCCGATGGCACCACCGGCCTGTTGGACGTCGCCAAGGCCAACGTAGCTGCCGTTGGCATGGGCCTTGGTGGAACCGTACTATTCGGAATTTCCTTCATGTTGGCCGGCCGCTTCGTCCCCGGCATCGTGGTCGGCAAGCTGCGCAAGGTCTTCGAGGAGGCCAAGGCGTCGCCCTGGTGGCGCGAGAAGCCGCACCGCGCAAAGTTCCTCCACGCCGCTGTCGTCTTCCTTGAGGCCGAGGTGCCGGACGCCGGCGAGGGCCAGGAGGTCTACGACGCCTTCGGGGCCTGGGCCAACGCGCACGCGCGGGTCGGCGGCATGCCTCTCGGCAGCGCCGCGCAGTGGGCCGCGCTCGCGCGCAAGGGCGGGGACGCCATCGACCTACAACTGAACGCTGAAATAGTGGAAATAGCCGCGATCGTGCCGCAAACGCAGTCCGACGTGCCGCCTGCCGCTTAACGCGCGCAAAGAAAGGAGGCCACCTTTATGGCGGACATCGGACGATCCATCGTGACCATACCCGGTCCCGGTCGCGTCACCCTGCACGCGCTGGCTGACTTGCAGTACGGCTCCAAGTCTTCCGACGAGACGCTGATGCGGCGCAAGCTCAAGGACATCGTCGACGATCCCACCGGCGGCATGTCCGTCGTCCTTGGCGACCTGACCGACGACGACCGGCCGACCACCCGGATCATGCGCAAAGCCGCCTTTGCCGGCCGGCCTGAAGTCCTCGACGCCGACGCCCGCGATAAGAAGTTCTTCGTCGACGACAAGGTGATCCCAATGCTCCTGCCGCTGGCGTCCACGAAGCACGGCATCATCGGCGTCCTGGCCGGCCACCATTGGAGCTACGTCCGCGTCGAGGATGAGAAGGGCGTCAAGTACGTCAACTCAGCGCGCTACATCTGCGACGAGCTCGGGCGGATGACCAAGCGAAAAGTCCCCTACCTCGGGATCATGTCCGCGTGGATTCAGCTGGTGATCGAGATGAAAAGCAATCACCAGAGCGTCCTGCAGATGATCCATATCCAGCACGGCGTCGGCGGCGGCCAGACGCTGGCCTCGGCGCTCAACAAGCTCGAGACGACCGCCCGCTGGGCCGAGGCTGACCTGCTGATCCGCGCGCACGACTGCAAGCTGGTCGCCGGCAAGATCGTCCGCCTTGGACCCCGGATGCAACGCAGCGGCATGACGCGTTCGCTGAAGTCCTCTACCATCGGCTTGCTCAACATCGGCTCGATGACGCGCGGCTACGTCATCGGCGAGGAGGAGCCAGACTACGTCGAGATGGAGATGATGCGGCCCACCTCGATGGGCTGGGGCAAGGCCCACTTCAATATCCGGAAGTCATCCCGTGTTGAGGATCCGAATCAAAACTTCCGCGCTGACCTAACCTGCGAGATATGAAGAAACGACCCAGCCCCCTGCGCCCCTTCGACTTGACGCGCTACGTCGGCAGCGAGGAGCGCGGCATCCCGGCCCGCTACACGCCCGCCCAGCTGATCGTCCTAAGCGCTGGCGCCGTCGGCCTCCTGGCCGCGTTGGCCCAGCCCACCGAACCCGCCGCCCGCGCGGCGGCGCACCTGGCCAGCAAGCACAACCGCCGTCGATTTCAACCTCGCTTGAATAAATAACCCGCGCCACGCGCGACTTCCCAGACGAAGAAAATAGCACTTGACAAGTGCCATGGCATCCTTTATACTTTGTTCAGAAGGATCAAGACGCACCTGAGAGGTCACAAAAAAATGAAGAACGAGATCAACCAGCACCTCGCCGCCTACCGAGCCAACGACCACCTGAAGTCCACCTGCGAAGCCGTCTGTCGCAAGCCCTGCGACCAGGCCGTGAAGCAGGGCCCGAACGGCCGGTGGTTCATAACCGCCGGACACGCCGGCTTCAACAGCCACGCGAACAACCGGAGCGGCTACAAGACGTGCGGCACCGCCGAACGCATCACCCACCAATACGCGGCCAAGGCGGGCCGCTAACATGGCCCAAGTCTACATCGTAAAAAACGATTGCCTCCCGCCGACCACGTGGGGCATCTACCGCGTCGGAACCGGCCCCGGACGAGGCGAGGCCTTGGGCTTCACCATGGTCGCAGAGGCCCGACGATGGGCCAAGGTCCATGGCCACGAAGTCGTCACGCTCACCATGAAGACGGAAGCCAAAAAGACCAGAACATCAAGGAGCCAAAAATGACCAACCCCGCCGTCGCCCCAGAAGAACTGACCGTCGAGAGCCAGGCCATGAAGAACCTCCGCGCCGCCCACGCCAGCTTCCATAGCGCTCGCCTCGGTGTGTTGCGCATGCACGACAAGCTCGAAAGCGTAACAGGCGTCGAGCGCGACAGCATCCTCGCCGCATTGAGCATCCTGCAGGAAGTAGACGGCCAGATCGCCATGGAATACGGCCGCCTTGCCTTCCTGCGCGACATGCCGAGCGTTCCGATAAGCCCGGAGGGCGCGCAATGAAAACGAGCTGCGGCCCCAAGTTCGGTCGTGGCCCCGCTCCGCTCGTGCGGCCGCGCAAGCACAAGGCCCACCATCGGATCGGCACCGCCGCGCGGCTGGCTTGGTATATCACTTGGCTCGTCGTCGTTGTCACGCGCCCGCTCGCTGGCGCGGCCATATTCGCGCTCGTACTCCTGCTCAACTTGGAACGCAAGCGTAACGGCTTCTACGTGGAACGGCTATGATCATGCGCTTCATCTGTTGGCTGACGGGTCGGCATTTCGTCTTTCGGACGACCGACATCGTGATGACGCCAAAGCTCTCTTGGCGCACGCGCCTCCGGTGCCGGTGCGGCCTCGTCGACTACTACCGCGACGGACTCGTGGAGCATCCGTGAGCGGGACGACGCTCGACCTGTCCGCCGACCAGAAGCGCGCCCACGACACCGTTGTCGATTGGCTTCGAAGCCGGAGCGGCAAGCTGATGACGTTGGGCGGCTACGCTGGCACGGGCAAAAGCACGACCCTCGGCGCAATCGCGCGGACGCTCAAGAAGCGCGACGAGCATCTGGCGATCGCTTTCGCCTGCTTCACGGGCAAGGCGGCGCACGGACTGCGCCTCAAGCTCGAGGCAGCTCGCGTCTTGGACGAAGACGGCGGCGACTACTGCGGCACCCTCCACGGCCTCCTGTATGAAGCCGTACGCCTCCCGAGCGGCGGAGTGCGTTGGCGGCGGCGCCCGCGCAGCGAGATGGCCTACGGCCTGTTCGTCCTCGACGAAGCCAGCATGGTCGACGAGCCGTTGCTCAAGGACCTATCTTCATATGGCATCCCGATCCTGGCCGTTGGCGACCACGGCCAGCTGCCGCCGATTAACGGCGCGCTCAACCTCATGAAGAACCCCGACCTGCGCCTCGAGAAGATCCACCGCCAAGCGGAGGACAGCCCGATCATCCGCCTGTCGATGATGGCCCGCCTCGACGGCAAGATTCCGGTCGGCGCGTACGGCCCCGGCGTATACAAAACGACCGACGCCAGCATCCTCGACCGCCTGCGCGACCCAAAGGCCGGCGTGGTCCTGTGCGCCACCAACCGCACCCGCGGACGCATCAACCGCCTCCTGCGCAAGCGGTGCGGCCACCTCGAGGCGGAACCGCAGGTGGGCGAGCCGATCATCGCGCTCAAGAACGACCGCGACGCCGGGACCTATAACGGAATGGTGGGCATCCTGGCTTCTTGGAAGAAGGCGGAGCGCGCGACGCACGCCGAGGCGATTATAAACTTCCCCGACGCCGGCGTGACTTGGGCCGGCGACGCGTTGCGGGCGCAGTTCGGCGCAGGCAAGACATTGCAGGCGACCGAGGACATGCCGTGGCAGGAACTCGGCGGCTTGTTCGACTGGGCCTATGGGATCACGACGCACAAGGCGCAAGGCGCTGAATTTGAAAACGTCGTCGTGATCGAGGAAACCGACCATATGAAAACCGACGAAGAAAAGCGCCGCTGGCTGTACACCGCCGTCACCCGCGCCAAGCAGAAGCTCGTCATTATCGGAGCGCCATGTTGACAAATGCCCCCACAAGTGCCATACTCCATCGATACCGTAAACTAGGAGATTATATGAACCGCCCGAAGCTGTTACCGCCCGAGATCGGACGCCTTCAAAAATACATCGACGCCCACGGAGGCCAAGAAAAGGTCGGCGTATCCTGGGGAGTCAACTCGAGCACCCTCAGCCGCATCCTCAACCGCCACCACGCGCCGTCGCCTCTGCTCAAGCAGAAGCTCGTCGAGGTCGGCGTCGTCAAGCCGGCGAAGTAAGCCGCGCCGTTTTCTGTCGGACACGCCGCCACCAGGAGACATCAATGACCACCGACGCGCCTAAGAAGGACCTGACGACCAAGCGCAAGACCCTGCCGGAACTGTTGAACGACGAGAACAACAAGCAGCGATTCGCGGAAATGCTCGGCAAGGACGCGCGTTCGTTTCAGCAGAACATCCTCACCGTCTACAACGGCAGCAAGTCGCTCCAGGAATGCGAACCCGAGAGCATCATCGCCGCCTGCGCAATCTCGGCGTCGATTAACCTGAGCATCCTGCCGAGCCTCGGGCAGTCGTGCGTCGTCCCCTACAAGGACGGCGACCGCCTCGTGGCGCAATGGCAGATCATGTGGAAGGGCCTAATCCAGCTGGCGCACCGCTCCGGCCAATACGAGCGCATCCACCTCGCGCACGTTTACGAGGGCGAACTCGTCAGCTACGACAAGTTCAAGGGCATCATCCAGCTGGACGAGAGCAAAAAGAAATCCGGTCGGGTGCAGGGCTACTACTTCTACTTCAAGCTCCTGACCGGCGGCTCCTTCGAGTTCTATTGGTCGGCCAAGGAGTGCGTCGAGCACGGCCTGCGCTACTCGAAGTCCTTCCAGAAGGGCAGCGGGAAGTGGGCCGAGGATCCGGAGTTCGAGAAGGTCAAGACCGTCAAGGCGTGGCTCGCTGGCAAGGAGCATTTCTTGACTGAGGGCAGCGGCGCCGACGCCATGAGCGCCAAGTCGATCGTCAAGAACGAACTCCAAACCTGGGGACCGCTCGAAACCCGCATCAAGGAGATGGTCGCCAACGACCAGGCCGTCATCGGCGCGGACGGAACGAAGCGCTACATCGACACGACGGCCGAGCCGGCCGGCGAGCCGAAGACCTACGCCACGGCGCCGACGCCGAGCGGGGACCAGCCGTTCCCGGCGGAGAAGATCAAGTGGGCGCGCGACGCCGCCAAGAAACAGGGCGTTTCAAACGAACAGTTCGATGCCTGGCTGGCCCTGCAGGTCGGCGACGAAGCGGTCAAAGCGGCGGCGGCTGAGATCGCCTGGAAGAAGGTCGCGGCCAAGGAGGCCAAGGCCGTGGACGTCTTCGCGGTCAAGGCCCCGGAGGCCGCGCCGACGGAGCAGCAGGCGGCGTTCCTGGTGACCGGAACGGCCACCGCGGACTTCAACGGCAACCCAGACTGCTACGCGATCAAGGACGACAGCGACCCCGTCGTGAAGTACTACACCGACCAGGAAGCCGTCTACCTGGCCGCGAAGACGGCGCAGAAGGACGAGGCCAAGCTCGTCGTGAAGTTCGTCGACAAGCCGACGGGCAACAAGACCGCTCGCTGGATCGTCGGCCTCGTCGCCTAAAGATTCGTGGCAGCGCGCGGCGGGGACACGCCTCCCCGCCGCGCTTGGGCCGGAGAACATGTTCCACTATACCGACGCGCCTGACCTAAAACGGGACGACCAGCACAAGTACTCGCTCATCCCCTCGAACGAAAACCCACTCGGCGTCACGGAAGTCATGGTCGACGTGGGCCTCGAGTCCGACGACTATTTCACCGAAACGGACAGCAGCCGCGGCATCGCCATCCACGCCGAACTAGCCAACGCCGCCCGCGGCATCGCCCCATTCCCATTCCTAGACCCCGACCTGTACGGCTGGCGTCAAAGCGGCCTCGACAAGCTCGCGGAACTCCTAGCCGACGGCGCCGTCATCCTCGGCGTCGAGGTCATGGCCTACCACCCGCTCTACCGCTTCGCCGGCACCGTCGACCTCATCGTGCTTTGGCGCGGCTACGAATGGATACTGGACTGGAAGTCGGGCAAGGCGTCGAAGGTCACGCGCTTTAAGCTCGCCGCCTACGACATGATCCTGGGCCCCGCGAAGAACGGCAAGCAACGCAAGCGGGCGGCAATTGAGGTGCAGGAGGACGGAAGTCGTGCGAAGCTAATCGAGTACAACACGCCCGATCATTTCCACGACGGCAACCGCTTCCTGAGCTACCTCAATACGTCCCGCGACCGTAAGACTTACGGCGCAAAATAGATTTGACAAACGCCATGGCATCTGATACGATCTGGCAACATTGCTAAAACACGGAGAACACATGGAAAACACAGACGAACCGACCACCGCTCTAGAAAGAATCCCGGTCCCCGAAGTCGTCGACCTCGAAATCATCCGTTCCTCGATCGGCCCGTCTATCGACAAGGCCCTGCACCACGCCGCAAAGATTGCGGCCAGCATCACTGACGACGCCTCCCGCGAGATCGCCATAGATGCGGTCGAGAAGGTCAAAGACGACTGCCTCACCGTTTTAGAGAAGTGGCGCGAAGACTACTACGTCCCGAAGTACCGCGACGCCGAAGACGCCCGGTCCGTTTTCGACACGCGCATCAAGGAGGCCAAGGCTGTCGTCAAGACCATCATGAGCCACGTCTCCGACTACAACGTGCGCAAGAAGCGCGAGGCCGACCTGGCACGGGAGCGCGCCGAAGCCGAGGCGCGGCGCCTGCGCGAGGAACTGGAGCGCAAGCAACGGGAACTCGAAGCCGCCGAGCGCCGCGCCAATGAGGCGGCGGAGGCGGAGAAGCGCCGCATCAAGGAGGCCGAGGAGGCCGAGGAGCGCCGGATCGTGGCCGAGGCCGAAGCACGCATCCGCGCCGAACGCGCCGCCCGCGAAGCGGCCGCCGCCGAGACAGCCCGTAAGCTCAAGGAGGAGGAGGATGCCCGCCTCAAGCAGGCCCAGCTGGCCAAGGACGTCGGAAACGGGGACGCCAAGGTCGATACCATCCTCGAGAGCGCCACGCCGATCAGCCCAGTCCTGGCCAAGCCCGAGCAGGCCAAGGACCTCGAGACGCTTCGCCTGGAGAACGAACAGGCCACGCGCGTCGCCGAGGAGAAGGTCCTGCGGGAGCAGGCCGCTGCGGCCGAGGCCGAGAATGTGCGCCTAGCGGCCGAGGCCGACGCCAAAGCCAAGCGCGAGGAGCTGGCCACGGCCACCGCCGCCGCGACCAGCGCGGCCGCCGCCGCAGCGGCGACATCGATCGCCACAACGACCGACTCCCGTACCGTAAGCGTGACCAGATGGAAGGTCGACTTAGCCAGCGACGGGACGGTGGACGGAGACCGCGCCGCAGTCATGACGCTACTCAAGGCGATCGTGGAAGGCCGTGCGCCCATCGAGGCCATGGGATTCGATGAGAACCACCCAGAGGATTTTAGGCCGTCTTGGGTCGTCAAGCAGGCAGCAGAAAAAAAGGATAGATTTTTTTGCCCTGGCTGGAAGGCTTATCCACAAGCTGATGAACAACTAAAACGTCGCACCGTAGGTGGGAGACGTTAGAATGCCACGAGGCGTCTACGCTCGCACCATAAAATCTCTCCCGGAAAGATTCTGGGCCATGGTTGATAAGAACGGTCCAGCGCCAAAGCACAACCAAAAGATCGGAGCGTGCTGGTTGTGGACAGGATATCGTTCCACGAATGGATACGGCCAGATCAATCGCGGTGACCACCGCATCGATTATGCCCATCATGTCGCATTTGAGATTCAGAACGGGACGATCGACACCAATCTGGACGTAATGCATGAGTGCGACAATCGCCCCTGCGTACGCGGAACACACCTCGTGCAAGGGACGCGAAGCAAGAACATTGGTGATTGCGTCGTTCGCGGAAGACACTTCTCACCATATCGCCATAGGACACATTGCAAAAACGGGCATCTGTTCACTGAAGAAAAACGCCCCGACGGTGAAGGAAGAATATGCCGAACATGCATTAATGATAGGGCAAGAAAATATCGTAAAGGGAGACGCTAACCATGGCCGAAGGTGGAGCCGTTTATAAAGAAATCATCCTCAAGACGATCCGCGAGAAGGAATGGAAGGATGGGAAAGGCTTCGGCGTTTGGGTGGTGCAGACCGTCAAGGACGACAAGAGCTTTAAGATTCAGGTCCGCGCCGGCATGTACCGGCCGGACAAGGTGACTGGCGAGAAGGTCCTGCCCAAAGACGGCCTCGATGAAGGCGACTTCAAAACCGTCCACGCCGCCTGGAAGGAAGTCGAGCCGTTGCTTCAGATCCCGAAAGGAACCGCCGTCGACCCGCGCACGACCGACGACACGCCGGAACCGGAGGCCGAACTGCCTCCGTGGATGAAGTAAGGAGAACCATGAAATCACTGAGCAAGAGCCAGTACGTGCGCGGCAACCAATGCCTCAAGAGCCTGTGGTTGTATAGAAACAGAAAAGATTTACAGGACCCCGTCGACCCGTTCCAGCAGTCGATCTTCCACTCCGGCACCGCCTTCGGCCTCCTGGCCATGAAACGGTTCGCCGGCGGCGTCCTCATCCATGCCGACCACGCGCATCCCGAGGACGCTCTGGCCCAAACGGCCGACGCCGTCGCCAGCGGCACCAAGATCATCTACGAGGCCGCGTTCTTGTTCGAGGACGTCCTGGTGCGCGCCGACGTCGTCACGAAGAACGACAACGGAACCTGGGACCTGACCGAGGTCAAGAGCGCCACGAAGATGAACGACGTCTACCTCCTCGACGTCGCCGTGCAGCGCCATGTTATGAGCGGCGCTGGCTTCCCGGTTGCGCACGCGCGCGTGGCGCACGCCAACCCCGGATACGTCCGCTACGGCGAGCTCGACCTCGACAAGCTGTTCGTGGTCGTAGACGTCACGGAGGCGTCCGAGCCGGCCCTGAGCGAGGTCCCCCAGCGCCTGGGGCGCATGAAGGTCTTCGCCGACGCGCCGGCCGCGCCCGAGATCGGCATCGGGAGCCATTGCGCCAACCCGTACCCCTGCGACTTCGAGGGGAACTGCTGGGCGCACGTTCCCGAGTACTCCGTCTTTAACCTGGCCTACGCGAAGATGGAAACGAAGCTGGACCTGTTCAACCGCGGCGTCCAGCTGGTCCATCAGGTCAACCCAGACTTCGACAACCTTACCGACAAGCGCACGATCAAACAGGTCCAGATCGCGCGCCTGGGCAAGCCGTACGTGGACCTCGAGGCCATCGGCTCCTTCCTCAACGGCCTGCGCTACCCGATCGCGCACCTGGACTTCGAGACGGACAACCCGGTCATCCCACCGTACGACGGCCTCAAGCCCTACCAGCAGATGCCGTTCCAGGCTTCCGTGCGCGTCCAGCAGGAGCGCGGCGGGCCGCTCACCGAGTACGGCTACCTAGGCGACGGCTTGGAGGATCCGCGCCGCGACCTGATCGGCTTCCTCTCCGAACACGTTCCCGAGCAGGGCCACGTCCTGGCCTACTACAAGAGCTTCGAAGGCGGGCGCCTGAAGGAACTCGCGCAGGGCCCCGGCGTCGGCAACCGAGGGCCGCAGCTCCTCGACATGGCCGCGCGCCTCGTCGACCTGGCAGACCCGTTCAGCAAGAACTGGTACACGCATCCCGGCTTCAAGGGCAAGTGGTCGATCAAGAACGTCCTGCCTATCCTCGTCCCGACGATGACCTACGCCGGCCTCGTCATCCGCGACGGCACGGCTGCGATGGCCGCGTACGCCGAACTCCGCGACCCGAAGCTCGACCCGGCGCGCCGCGCCATGCTCACCGAGGCGCTCAAGGTCTACTGCGGCCAGGACACGATGGCCATGGTTAAAATCCTCGAACACCTATGGGCGCAGGTCGGCGTAGCGGCGTAATGACTTTGATGGGGCTGCCGGGAGACCCCGGACCGGAACGGACTTCGAAAGGCCGGTGCCTTCGGGCATGGCGGGCGCGAGGTTCGTTTCCTGCAAACTTGTGGTACCCAAGAAATGAAGGCGAGGTTAAACCTTGGCCGAAGCAGGCGCAAGACCTGCCCCCATTACCGATTGGATTTTAGTTGACAAGTAACATGGCGTTTGCCATCATACGCAACGGATAAAATCCGGACGAATTGACGGACAGGAGAGCCATGAGCGACACGACGGGAATGGTCCACGCCGATCCGCGCCGCGCCGAGGCCGAGGCACTGGCCAAGGTCGCGCCGCACCTCAAGCGCATCAAGACACGTATCATGGCCTGGGCGACGAACGCCGGGGAGAACGGATTGACCCCCGACGAGTTCGCGCGGGAAACCGGGGCGCTCATCAACACGGTGCGCCGGCGCTTCGTGGACCTTTGGAAGGCCGGCGAGCTCAAGCCCACCAAGATGACGCGCCCGAACGCGCGCGGCAACCCGGAGACGGTCTGGGTCCTGGGCCACGACGCGCTCGGTGCGGCGGTGCGCGAGACCAAGGACCAGAAGATCAAACGCCTCGAGGCGCGCGTCGCGGAGCTTGAGAGCACCCTGAGCCGAGCGATATGACCAACGACCAGATCAAGGCGCACACGATCGACTTCGCCATCAAAATGGCCAACGACGGTGCCGAGCCGGCCGACCAGCTGACGGCCGTCGCGTTGCTGATCCAGTGCAGCTTAAAGGCCGTAACGCCTTTGCAACGGACGAAGATCGCCAGCATTTACTTCGACACGATCAGGGCAAACTTGTGAAAGGTTTCACCCATGAAACACCACGCCAGGGCGCGACCAACGTCTGGCTGACGCCGCACATCGGGAACGGAAGATTAAACCAAGAGCAGGCCATCGAACGTTTCCTGCCACGCTATAAACTGCTCGACGAATGGACTGGATTCGATAAGCAACACCGCTTTTTAGACACAGCCACCGGAAGGGTCGTAACAAAAAGCGGATATTCGGCACGTTCCTCTAGGAAATGGAAAGGTCGATGGGCCATGATACGAGAGAAGATTTGGCATGGATGTTCAGATAAGCCTTGGTACAGATGCTGGGAAGGGATGATCTCTAGGACCACAGACGGAAAAAAGAGATGTTACGATGGCATTGTCGTCTGCGTGGAATGGCGAGATCCGCGCGTCTTTGGAGAATGGGCAGAGCGCAACGGATTCGCGCCTGGATTGACCATCGAGCGAAAAAACCCGCGCTCTCATTACGCGCCAGAAAATTGCGAGTGGATCACTAAGCAAGAAAACAGCTCGCGAAGTCATATCACAAGCCCGCGTCACCATGATAGTAAAGGCCGGTTTGCCCGCGGCGTTTGGAAGCCGGCGTGACGCCGGAACTCAACCGGATATACCTAGGCGACAACCTCGCCACCATGAAGACGTGGCCGGACGCCTTCGTCCACACCTGCGTCACCTCGCCGCCTTATTTCGCGCTCCGCGACTACGGCACGGCATCGTGGGAAGGCGGAGACGCCTCGTGCGCGCACAGCGTCGGAGGACAGGTGCCGGACGGAAAGGCACCGGGCGCGATCTCTGCCGGCGTCCGCCCCGGGGTAGACGCCAGCAAGTGCCGCAAGTGCGGAGCGAAACGCATCGACCAACAGATCGGCCTCGAGGCCACGCCAGAGGCCTACGTCGCACGCCTCGTCGAATTGTTCCGCGAGGTCCGACGCGTTCTCCGCGATGACGGTACGCTCTGGCTCAACCTCGGCGACTCATATAACGCCTACAACGGCAACCGGGGCACCGAGAGCGAGTACGCCGGCAAGCGCAACGCCATGGAGCCGGCGTTCCCGGCTGGCCATGGCCTCATGGCGAAAGGGCTCAAGCCCAAGGACCTCATCGGGATCCCGTGGATGGTCGCACTCGCTCTGCGCGCCGACGGCTGGTACCTGCGATGCGACATTATATGGGCCAAGAAGAACTGCATGCCGGAGAGCGTTACGGACCGGCCCACGAAGGCGCACGAGTATATTTTTCTGTTGTCGAAGTCGGAGAAATATTTTTACGACGCGGAGGCGATCAAGGAGGCGATCACAGAATCGTCCATCGCGCGCGTGGCGCAAAATGACGGACGGCCAGTGCTCAACACCGACCGCAAGCGCGATAGCACGCAGGCCGAACAGACGCTTGACATCGCGGCGATGGTGCCGGCGGACGGACGAAGGAACAAACGATCGGTGTGGAACGTCGCGCTTAAACCTTTCAACGAAGCACACTTCGCAACTTTCCCTCCGGACCTGATCTCCCCGTGCGTATTGGCCGGCGCGCCACGTGGGGGGGTCGTATTGGACCCATTCATGGGCGCGGGGACCACGGCCCTCGTCGCCGCCACACATGATCGCCAATATATCGGGTGCGAATTGAACCCGGAATATAAGTCCATAGCCGACGCGCGCGTGGCGAACGAATCCGCGCAAGAGAAAATGCTATGAGTAAGCGGAGGCCCCCGATGACGTTCGGTAGCGTCTGCTCGGGCATCGAGGCCGCCAGCGTCGCCTGGCATCCGCTCGGCTGGCGTGCGGCGTGGTTGGCCGAGATCGATAAATTCCCCGCCGCCGTCCTGAAGCACCGCTACCCCGACGTGCCGAACCTCGGGGACATGACCAAGATCCACGAGTCGGAGGTTTTCAATGGAGCAGATATCGATGTTCTCGTCGGAGGAACCCCCTGCCAATCCTTCAGCGTCGCAGGACTTAGAGCGGGACTGGCGGACCCGCGCGGCAACTTGGCACTCGTCTTTCTTAGGCTTCTTGACCATAAACGCCCCCGCTGGGTGGTCTGGGAGAACGTCCCCGGCGTCCTATCCTCCTGGTCGGATGCGGCGGAGCGTCCTGCGACCGCCGGGGACTACGACGCCGCCGGACAACCCGACCCCGGAGACGGACGACGAGGAAGCGTCGTCGAGCAGTCCAGTGATTTTGACACCTTCACCTGCGGCCTTCGGGAACTCGGGTATGGTCTCGCCTGGCGAGTGCTTGACGCTCAGTATTTCGGAGTTCCCCAGCGCCGGCGTCGCGTCTTCGTTATCGGCTATCTTGGAGACTGGCGACCTGCCGCGGCGGTTCTTTTTGAGCGCCACAGCTTGTATGGGAATCCTCCGCCGAGCCGCAACAAGGGGGAAAACGTTGCCGGCCCGCTTGGAGCTTGCTCTGAAACAGGCGGCCGGAGGACAACAGATTTAGATGGACACAGGGCTCATGTCGTATATGAAAACCATGGCCAGGACTCGCGCGTTAAGGAGTGCGACGTCAGCCCGCAGATCAATGCCAAGGCCGGCACTGGCGGCGGGAACCTGCCGCTGACGATCACGCCTGCGCCAGTAATGTTTAAACCGTCGCACTACACGCGCGGTAAGGACGGCGCGCCGAGCGAGGTTTCGCCGCCGCTGTCCGCCGACGCCGACAAAGGCGACCAGGATCCTCTCGTGTTTGAAACACGCTTTGCGCGCAACGGGAGAGGAGCTCCGGACACCGTATGTCCCCCGCTCAAAGCGCAGAGCGGCGAGACGGGCAAGGGCGACGCCGCGCCCGTCGTGGCTTTCACACAGAACAGCCGATCAGAGGTCCGTGAGATAGGAGGCGACGGCCAGATCGTCGGCGCTCTGGCGGCGGAGCCGGGTGCCCAACAACAGAACTACATAGCCGCAGGGGGGGGGATACCTGCGCCGGGACAGGCGACGGCTCGAACCGCCGTGCGTCGTCTCACGCCGCGCGAATGCGAACGCCTTCAGGGTTTCCCAGACGACTACACGAACATCGCGCGCAACGGGAAAGACACGACCGACGGTCCGCGATACAAGGCACTCGGCAATTCCATGGCGGTCCCGGTCATGCGGTGGATCGGGGAACGGATACAGATGGTGGAAGATTTAAATAAAAAATAATTGCTTGACATATGCCATGGCGCGTAGTAGTATACGCGCGGAGCCGTAAAAGGAGCAGCCCGATGCGCAAGATCGTGATCGAAGCAGAGATTTTTTTCGACAAAGACGGCGCCACCCGAATGCGGTTGATGACCGGATTCGGCGACCCCAACCTGGTGGTCGCAACCGACAAATTCCAATACCTCGACGCGGAGAAAC
>Ga0207952_1000177_pt1 | contig 65546 bp, 67 predicted proteins | sample SubbioR12Aug_8Ca_FD_184831 | JGI IMG/M metagenome (GOLD analysis project Ga0207952, IMG submission 184831) | Serpentinite rock and fluid subsurface biosphere microbial communities from McLaughlin Reserve, California, USA - CR12Aug_8Ca (SPAdes) | ecosystem: Environmental > Terrestrial > Deep...
CCCCCGCCGTTGGCATGCCTCAGGCGATGCCTGCGATCTCGCAGCCGCCGGTGGCCGCCACGCCGGCCGGCGCCGACCGGTTCGCACAAACGCAATCGCAGATCCAGCCGCAGATCACGCCGTCCCGGCCGGTGCCGCAGTTGGCGCAGACCACGCCGCCTGTGCCGATCCCGCCGGCCACCACGCCGCGGACGCCACAGGTTGTCGGCGGCGCACCGAGCCGTGCCTTCGGGCAGAGCCAGGTGGTGCCGACCCAGCCGCCGACATTGACGCTCGAGATCAACAAGGGTACCGCGATCAAGTTGCCCGGCCCCGCCGCCACCGTGTTCGTGGCCGCGCCCGACATCGCCGACGTTCAGGTGCGCTCGCCGACCATGGTCTATGTCTTCGCCAAGAAGCCCGGCGACACCGTGCTCTATGCCGTCGACGACCAGGATCGCGTCCTGCTCAACACCATCGTCAGCGTCACCTCGCCGATCAGCCGCATGAAGGGTGCCCTGGACGCACTGCATCCTGCCAACGGCATCTCCTACGACAACCAGGGCGACACTATTGTAATGACCGGCACGGTCCGCTCGGCGGTGATCGCCGAGGATGCGCGTCGGCTGGCCCTGCAGCATGTCAATGGCGTTGCCACCAAGGTCATCAGCAACGTCAAGATCGATGCGCCGACCCAGGTGCAACTCCGCGTCAGAGTGGCCGAAGTCCGTCGCGATGCGCTGAAGCGTGTGGGTATCAATTGGCAGAACATCAACAATATTGCCCTGTTCGGCCTCACCACGCTGGGCATCGCGGCGGGAACCGGCGCAGCCGTGCGTACCATCCAGAACACCGGCGGCGTCGCCTCGGGTGCTTTAGCCTTCCAGACCAACGACGGAGGCCTCAACGGCATCGTCGACTTTCTTGCCACCCAGAACCAGGCGACAATCCTCGCCGAGCCGAACCTGATCGCCATGTCGGGCGAGACGGCGAGCTTTCTGGCTGGTGGCGAGATCCCGATCATCACGCCACAGGGCGGGACCACCAACGCCACGATCATGGTCACCTACAAGCAGGTCGGCGTCAGCCTGGCCTTTACGCCGACCATCATCGGCGACCGCATCAATCTCAAGGTCGCGCCGGAGGTTAGCCAACTCTCCACCGTCGGATCGATCAATGTGCCGCTCACCGCGACCGCCGTCGTCACCGTGCCGGGTATTCAGACCCGCAAGGCTTCGACCACCATAGAGCTTGGCAGCGGCCAGAGCTTCGCGATCGCCGGCTTGCTACAGGCATCTTCGCAGCAGGACATTGTCAAGTTGCCCTGGCTCGGCGACGTTCCCATCCTCGGCTCGCTGTTCAAGTCCGATGCCTATCAGCGACAGGAGACCGAGCTGGTCATCATCATTACGCCCTACTTCGTCGAGCCGACCAGCGGCAAGCTGCGCACGCCGCTCACCGATCGCGTGCCGCCGACCGACGCCGACCGTCTGGTCTACCAGCGCCTCAACCATCCGACGCCGCCGCGTCGTGTCGCTGTCGGCCGGGAGCAGAACGTCGGGCCGACGGCTGGCTTCAAACTTGAATAGGGGAGTGGTCATGCGATCCGCCATCTTCTTGCTCCTCGCTGCAGGCGGCCTTACTGCCTGCGCCAATCCGGTCGCTCAGCAAGCTGCCGTCGACACGGTTCACGACGCAGTGCGCGCCGACACGATGGTCGCCGTCAACTTCGCACCCGGCGCCGGCCAGCTCGACGCGGCGCAGCTCAACGGACTGAAGGCGATGGTTGCCGCGGGCCGGCGCGCCCAGCGCGATGAATTTGCCGTCGTGTCGGACGGTTCGGGAGGGGCGATGCAGCGGGCGCGGGCCCAACGGGTCGCGCAGGGTCTGTCGGACTCCGGTGCGCGCTGGGTTACCACGGCGATGGAACCGGCCATGGCGATGGGCGCCAACTCCGTGGTGGTGGTGCGCTCGGAGTATCTGATCGCCAACAACAGGTGTCCGAACTACATGCCGGCCAGCCAGTGGAATCCCAACGAAGCGGCAATGCCGGGTTTCGGCTGCGCCGACGCCTACAATATGGGCCAGATGCTGGCCCGGCCACGTGACGCGGCAGTCGGCCGCTCGCCCGGTCTGGCCGACGGTACGGTGAACGCCGAGGCGGTCAATCGTTACCGGGAGGGCAAGGTCAAGTCGCTCACCACGAGTTCGACGAGTGGCGGTGGCGGCGTCGCCGCCACACCGAGCACGAACTGAGGCAGCAACGATGTCTGCCACGGCGAGCGCCCAAGTTCTGATGTCAGCGTCGCAAGACGACAAGCCCGGCCTCAGCACCATGGCTTTCATCTCCGACACGACCGCGCTGTCGCGCGTGTCGGCGGATTTGTTCAACATGACTCTCGGCAAGGCCAATATCCGCGAAGGCTCGATCGATGCCGCGCTGGCGATCGGCGACTGGCCGCGCGACCTCGAACTCCTCATTGTCGATCTCGCCGATGCCGTTGATCCGATCGCCGATGCAGCGACGCTCAAGACTGCCGTCCCGGGCGGCTGCATCGTGATCGGCGTCGGTCGCATCAACGACGTCGCCCTGTTTCGCGATCTGATCGCCGTGGGCTTCAACGACTATCTGGCGCTGCCGTTCGTCGAAGGCGCCATGGGCCGTGCCGTCGAGCGCGCGCTCGACCTTCGCCAGCGGGCGGGCAGTACCGCGACACTGGGTCAATCGGCGCACAAGGACGCGACGCCGCGCACTCTGTCGGTCATCGGCGCGCGTGGCGGCGTTGGTGCGACGACGACTGCGGTCACGGTTGCCGCCATGTTGGGCGCGCGGCTCAAGGAAGAGGTCCTGCTGATCGACTTCGATCTGCATTATGGTTCGCTCATGCTTGCCCTCGACCTCGAGGCGATCGACGCCTTGCGCGAGGCGCTGGATCAGCCCGATCGGATCGACGCCCTGTTCATCCAGCAGGTGGCGCAAAAGAAAAGCGAGTTCCTCTATGCCATGGGGGCGGAGGAAGCGCCGACGAACGGCTTTCAGGCTCGGCCTCACGCCGCCGGCGATTTCCTGCGATCCATCCATCGCAGGTTCCGCTGGGTTGTTGCCGACGTGCCGCGCGGCGACCCGGTGATCCAGCGCCAGGTCATGGAGGCTTCGACCGACATTCTGCTCGTGACCGATCTGTCGCTGCCGGGCGTTCGCGATGCCATGCGCCTGCAGCAGCTCGTCCATGACGTGGCGCCGGCTGCAAGGCTGTACATCGCCACCGGCGGTGCGATCGAGGCGCGCCGCTCGGCGGTCAAGGTGTCCGATGTCGAACGGACGCTCAAGCACAAGGTCGACGTCCAGATCCCGGCCGACACGGTGGCGGCGCTCTCGGCCGTAAATGTCGGCAAGCCGGTTTCCGAGGCGGCACCAGCCAGTGGCATCGTCAAGGCGCTGCGTCCGCTCGTCGCCGGTCTCGATGCACCGGGCAGTGCGAGCGTGCCGGGCAAGGCCGGGAAGACGGCGAGCCTGTTCGAACGTTTCGGCCGTGGCCTGAAGAAAAAGTAGGCGGCCATGTTCGGACTGCGCGCCAAGAAGTTGGAACGACCGGAGGTTGCCGCCGTGGGTCCGCTCGATCGGATCGACCGGCGGACGCCGTCGGAGCCGCGTCCGGATCTCGGGCCCCTCGATCGCGATGCCCGCATCGCGGCGGCATCGGCCGGCCTGCGCGAGGCAGTAGCGCCGAGGTTGCGGGCGCTGATCGAGGCGGGAACCCCGGCCGGCGACGTGACGCGCCAGGCCGGATCGTTGTCGCAGGCGCATTTTCGAAGCCACGGAGTCTTGCTGGCGCCTCTCGAACTGCGCAATCACGTCGCCGATGTTCTGCGTCCGATCCTTCCGGCGACGAGCTTCGGCGCGCCGACACCCCAAATCGTGGCGGTGGCGCCGCCCGAGCCGGCGGTCACCGCGGAGATGGTGTCGGCAGTAAGAACGCCCGATCTCTCCGAACGGTCGCAGGCGGCGGGGCGTTCGGCCGCCCTCAAGCCTGATGCGGGACTCAAGTCGGAGCCGGGGGACAAGTCGTCGAGTAAGCTCTCGCGCAGCAAGGTCGATCAGGCCCGGCGCGCTGTGCAACCGCTGGTGATGACCCGGATCGATCTCGCCGCTGCCGTCAGCTTGCCGCGAAGCGAACTGGTGCGTCAGCTCGAGGGACTTGCCGCCGAACTGCTCGCCGAGCATCGAATCCAGCTCAACCGGCCCGAACAGTCCGATCTCGTCTACCAGCTCGTCAATGACATGATGGGGCTCGGCCCCCTCGAGCCGCTGCTCTCGGACGAGGGCATTACCGACATCATGATCAACGGCGCCAAGCAGATCTATATCGAGCGCCACGGCAAGATCGAACTCACCTCCGTGGCTTTCGAGGACAACACCCATCTTCTCAACATCTGCAACAGGATCGTCAGCCGGATCGGGCGGCGCGTCGACGAGGCGAGCCCGATCTGCGATGCGCGGCTCGAGGACGGCAGCCGCGTCAACATCATCATTCCTCCGCTGGCGATCGACGGCCCCTCGGTTTCAATCCGCAAGTTCGGCAAGCGCCAGATCGGCTTCGACCAGATGGCGCAGCAGGGCAACATTTCGCCGGCCATGGCGACCGTGTTGCGTATCGCCTCGCGCTGCCGGCTGAACACCGTCGTGTCCGGCGGCACCGGGTCGGGCAAGACCACCATGCTGAACGCCCTGTCGGGCATGATCGACAACGGCGAGCGTGTCGTCACCATCGAGGACGCGGCCGAACTGCGCATGCAACAGCCCCACGTCGTTCGTCTCGAGACGCGCCCGGCGAACCTGGAAGGCAACGGCGAGGTCTCGATGCGCGACCTCGTGAAGAACGCGCTGCGCATGCGGCCCGACCGCATCATCCTGGGCGAGGTCCGCGGTCCCGAGGCGATCGACCTTCTCCAGGCGATGAACACCGGCCATGACGGTTCCATGGGGACGCTGCACGCCAACCGGCCGCGCGAGGCCCTCACACGCCTCGAGAACATGGTCACCATGGGGGCGTCCAATCTGCCGCCCAAGGCGATCCGTTCGCAGATCGCCGGTTCCCTGCAGCTCATCGTCCAGATCAGCCGCATGCGCGACGGCGTGCGCCGGGTCACGCACATTACCGAAGTCATGGGCATGGAGGGCGAAGTCGTCATCACCCAGGACCTGTTCACCTACGAGTTCCGTGGCGAAACAACCGACGGCAAACTGAGCGGGGCCTTCAAGAGTTCCGGCTTGCGACCGCACTTCCTGCCGCGCGCCGCCTACTACGGTCTCGACAAGGTGCTGATGGAGGCCATGGGATGATCGGCGAGGCCAGCTCTCCCGGCTTCGACCTGGACACGGCCACGATCCTGATCTCGGCCGGGTTCGTTCTCACCTTCGCCGCCCTTTACGCGGTGTTCGGCGGCTTCTTTGCCGAACGACGGTTGCGCGACCGGCTGGAAGACCTCGGGTCTCGCACGCAGGCCGGGCCGCGCACGCTGCAGATGGCCACGCTGAGGCGCGTCGAGAAGGCGGGAAGGCTGCCGACGCTCGACAGGCTGCTGTGGCGCTGGTTTCCCAATGCCAACAGCATTCGTCAGAAACTTCAGGCCTCCGGCACGAATGTCACCCTGGGCGATTTCGCCTTCACGTCGCTCGCCCTTTCCATCGCCATGGCGTTCCTTCTGTATGTCGTCGTCGACGTGGCACCGGCCATCGCGCTGGGCGGTTCATTGATGATCGGCGTCGGCTTTCCGAATGTCTGGATCGGCTGGAAGGCCCGTCGGCGTGGTCAGAAATTCAACCTCCTGTTCCCGGAGGCCGTCGACCTGATCGTCCGCGCGTTGCGGGCCGGCCTGCCGGTGCAGGAGGCGATCGGCACGGTATCGCGCGACATCAAGGATCCGGTCGGCGCCGTCTTCCGCCGCGTGCAGCAGGAAGTGCAGCTTGGCGTGCCGATCGACACGGCGCTTTGGCGAGTCGCCAAGACGGTACAGACGGATGAATTCAACTTTCTCATCGTCGCAATGTCGATCCAGCGCGATACCGGCGGCAACCTGGCGGAGACGCTGGCCAATCTCAGCGCGCTGCTGCGCTCGCGGCAGCAGCTCCGCCTCAAGATCCGGGCCTTCACCTCGGAGGCGCGGACCACGATGTTGATCATGGCGGGGCTGCCGTTTCTGGTCGGTGGCGGCCTCTTTCTGATCTCCCCGGACTATATCGGCCCGTTGTTCACGACCGAAACCGGCCAGATGATCGCGGCAGGTGCCGCCTGCAGCATGGGCCTCGGAATCTACGTCATGAACAAGATCGCCACGATCAAGGTCTGACGCCGCAATGGATCCCGTCTTTTCCGAGAAAAGCTTCGTGGTCATCGTCGCGGCCACGACGTTCGTTGCCTTTTGGGCGCTGGGGATGGCGTTGTCCTGGCAGCCGCCACTCGAGGCGCGATTGAAGGCGCTGCGGACGCGCCGGATGAAGACGCGTGGCGAGCAGTCGGCCGACGCCAAGGCGTCGCCCAAGACGCTTTCGCTGGGCTTCCTGCGGAAGATTGCCGACCGTCTGAATCTTCTTCGCGGCGTGGCCGCCGATCAGACCACCCGCAAGTTGCGCCGGGCGGGGTTCCATTCGCGGGACGCTGCCGTGGTCTATGTCTTCATCAAGCTCGCCCTGCCGCTGCTCCTGGGCTTCCTGATGATCGGGCTGACGTCGGTATCGAACGTTCTGGATCTCCCGGAAGATCTTGTCCTGCCGACCTGCATGGGGGCGGTGCTGGCGGGCTTCCTGTTGCCGGAGCTCTACATCAAGAACGTGGCGACCAAGCGCCGGGAAATATTGAATGCCGTCCTGCCGGAGGGTCTCGATCTCCTGACGATCTGCGTCGAGGCCGGGCTCAGCATCGATGCGGCGTTTCGCAGGGTTTCCCGCGAAATGCAGGGCACGATGCCCGCCTTGGCGGTCGAATTCGAGATGACCGCCATCGAACTCACCTATCTCCCCGACCGCCAGCAGGCCCTGGAAAACATGGCCGAACGCTCGGATTCACCGGCGGTGGCAGCCCTGGTAAATGCGCTCCGTCAGACTGAAAAATACGGCACGCCGCTGGCCGCTTCCCTTCGCATCCTGAGCCAGGAATTCCGCCAGACCCGGGCGTCGAAGGCTGAGGAAAAGGGCGCCCGGATGCCGGCGCTCATGACCGTCCCGTTGATGGTGTTCATCCTCCCCACGCTGATCACCGTCTTGCTGGCACCGGCAATTATGTCGGCGATGAAGTTGACATAATTGTCAGAAGTTCCTTAGACTTACGACATATTGTTCTGAGTTTAGTTAAAATTCATTTTTGCCCGTTTGGGCAGCCATTGATGGGGGCAGACATGCTGCGTAATTTTTCGCGCGGGGTTCGTTCTGCGTACGCGATTTGGCAGCGTCTTCGGCGCGACGACTCCGGTTCGGTTCTGAGCCTTCTCGTCGTCGTTCCTGTGCTGATCGGCACGGTGGCGCTGGGCGTCGAGACCGGCCAGATGTACCGCGTCAAACGCCAGATGCAGGGAGCCGCCGACGCCGCTGCGCTCGCCGGTTCGGTCGATCGCATGGCCGGCAAGGATTCCGCGACGATTACTGCGACAGCGCGCTACGAAGCGCAGCGTAACGGCTTCCAGAATGCCGTCAGTGGGGTCGCCGTGACCGTCAATGCCCCGCCGACAACGGGCGCCAACATTTCGACTGCGGGAGCGGTCGAGGTGATCATTACCAAATCGCAAAGCTTCAGCCTCGGCGTTGCCCTTAGCAGCATGCTGGGTGTCGCCAACCAGAGCTTCACCATGCGGTCGCGTTCTGTCGCGGGAATGCCAGCCAGTGCCGATGGCTGCGTTGTAGCCCTCACGCCGGCGGCCGAGCAGGGAGTGAGCTTCACCTCGTTCAACAACTTCAACTCGGACTGCACGATCGTCTCGAACGGGACGTCGACCTCGTCCAACTCGAATGCGTCGGTCTACATGGCGAACTTCAGCAATGCGACGCTGAAGTCAGTATGGACGCGTGGCAGCTTCTACAAGACTTCGTACAGCAACTTTACGCCCAGCAGCCCGGTGCAGACGAACCAGACATCCGCGGTGGTCGATCCCTATATTTCGCTGCCTACGCCGTCACTCAGCTCGTGCACCTACAACAACTTTAGCCAGTCGAGCGGCACCAATCTCACACTCAGTCAGGGAACCTATTGTGGTGGCTTGACGGTCTCGAGCTACAACAATGTCTATTTCACACCTGGGATCTATTACATCGCCAACGGCGACCTCTATCTCTCCAGCGTGAACAATGTCACTTGTCCGACCTGCACGGCCGACAACGGAGTCGCCATTGTGCTTACCCGGACGACAACCGGCACCGATGCTGGTATCGGCGGCGTCATGATCACGTCGGACAACAACATCACGCTCAATGCGGGCAAGACGAATACGGGCGCTTACGCCGGCGTGCTGTTCTATCAGGACCGCCGTGCGACGACCGGGACGATGACGTCGACCTCGAAGATCTTCACCATCAGTTCGCTCAACAATGTGACCTTGAACGGCGCCATCTACTTCCCGAACAACCGCATCGATATCTCGAGCGTCAACACCGTCGGTTCGGGTGCGAATGGCTGCACGATCTGGGTCGGTCGCTACATCAAGTTCTCGTCGTACAACAATAATTATAAGGGCGGGTGCGCCACCTATGGGACCACGCCGGTCTCAATCTCGACGGGTGCGAACAAGATATACGAGTAAGAGGCAGCGATGCGCCGTTTCGGCCGCCTTCACATGCGACTGTTCAGCCTCGATCGCCGAGGCAACATCATGATCGAGTTCGCGCTCGTCATGCCGATCTTGTTTTTGTTGCTCGTTGGCATGCTCGATCTCGGCCGCTTCGGCCTGCAGAAGTCGGCGATGCTTCAGGGCGCGCGCGCCGGCGGGCAATACGCGCTCGTGGCATATAGCGAGTCTGCCAACATCAATTCGACCGCCCAGAGCGCCACGGGCCTGACGGGGGTGACGGCAACGAACACCGTCTTCTGCGAGTGTGTCTCCGGCACGGCGGTCAGCTGCTCAACGACCTGTGGTTCGGGCGAGACGTTGAAACGCTACGTGACGGTGACCACCACCAAAGCGTTCAGCTCCGTGTTGTCGGTGTCGACCCTCAGCTTTGCCGGCATGGGCAGTTGGTCGCCGCCGACCTCGATCACGGCCTCCGTCACCTTGATCGTTCCTTGATATGACGACGCGTCGGAAGCGGCGCCGGACGGCGGTGCTGCCTCGGCTGGCCGGTGATCAGCAGGGCACCTCGATCCTGGAGTTCGCGCTCGTGGCGCCGTTGTTGCTGACCATGACGGTGGGCGCAGTAGATTTTGGCCGCATGTTCTATGTCCGGCAGGGCCTTGAGTACGCGACCGAGGAGGCGGCTCGCTACTACGCGCTGAATCCACTTGCAGGGACCTCCTCGATAACCACTGAACTCCAGGCCAAGATGCCCGGAGGCATGGGCTCCAGCGTCAATGTCGCCTATGCCGATACGACGAGCTGCAATTCGAACACCACCGTGATCTGCACGACGATCACCGCCACCTATTCGTTCAGCTTCGTCCTTGGTTACCTCGGCACCGGGTCGCGGACGCTACGGGCGACTGCGAAGGCAGTGCGTGTAGTGAGTTGATGGTCGGTCTTTTTGCCGCGATTTCAATAAGTTGTCCCCAGCTATTGGGGTCTTGGTTGCGGCTAGCCCCAATACTTTGATAGTCTGCGGCGTCACCGGCAGATCCTGCACGATCAGGGATGCCTATTTGGGGTTGGAATGAAGCTGGCGCCCATCTTCAGCGCGGGCCGTGCGCTCATTGGGGCACTCCTGGTGGCGGCCTGCGGCGCCGATCTTGCCGGGTCGAGTGCCAAGGGCGACAGCTACGATTCCTCGGTGCAACAGGCTGATCAGGCCCGCAAGGCGGGCGATTTCGACACGGCGATCCCGCTGTACGGCAGGGCATTGCAGGCCAATCCGGACGGCGTCGAAGCGAAGCTCGGGCTCGGCCAATCCTTCCTGTCGATCGGGGCGCCGGACGAGGCGGCGGCGTTGTTTCGTGATGTGCTGACACGACGCGAGAGCAACCCCGTGGCGCGGCGGGGGCTTGCTTCGGCACTGATCTCGATGGGCCAGCCCGATCTCGCGGAGCGCCAGCTCGAGGCCGCGCTGCAGGCCGATCCCCGCGACTATCGTTCACTGAACGCGCTCGGCGTCGTGCTCGACATGCAGGGGCGGCACGCCGACGCGCAGGCGAAATATCGCCAGGGCATCGAGGTGGCGCCGGACTATCTGCCGCTGAGGAACAACTTCGCCCTGTCGCTGGCGATCTCGGGACATCCGGAAGAGGCGATCTCCCAGCTCGTACTGATCGCCAACAGCCGCGCGGCCGACGGGCGCGTCCGCCAGAATCTCGCCTTCAGCTACGCCATGGCCGGAGACCTCGAGAATGCGCTGCAGGTCAGCCGCAAGGATCTCACCGAACAGAGCGCCCAGCGGCAGCTTTCCTACTTCATGCAACTCAAAGCCTTGCCGCCGGAAGCGCGCAGCGCCGAGTTGCGGCGCAACCCCAACTTCTTTCCGCAAACCAGCAGCGGTGCCTAGGCGGCCAGAACAGAGAGGATGAGGCGATGTACGGATTCCGCCGTTCGGGCATGAAGGGACATATCTGTCTCGTGGCTCTCGTGTGTGCTTCACCGGTGCTTGCCCAGGCACCGCGCAGCACCGTCGACATGCCGGTGTCGGCAGGGCTGCCCGAGTTTCGCGATCCCAAGACCGGTCAGATCTGGACGCCGAACAACGTCGGTCTGGTGCCGGGTCCGAACACGCCGGCCGACCGCGCCTTCGATCCGCTGGGCCAGGTCGCCCGTGTCGACGGCGTGGTCGTCCAGAGACCGAAGGTCACGCCGCTGGGCGCGGTCCCGATCTCGGCCGGACCCACGGTGCCGATCGTCACTGTCGAGAACGCCTCGTTACGCGCCGTTCCAGAGCGGCGTTGGCAGGTCGTGCTCTATCTGAACAACAACAGCGGCAGGACGGTCGTGCCGTTGCTTCACTGCAGCTTCACCAACGGCGGCAAGCCGGTCGAGGAGACGCGCGTCCTGCTGCCGGCGGTCGGCGCTGGCGTACGCGTGGGCCTCACCGTCCACGGGCCGAAGACGAACATCTTCGTCGATCGCGCGACCTGCCGGGTCGAGTCGCCCTAGGATCGGCGCTCAACCCTGGACGGAATAGCCGCCGTCGACCGTGATGGCGGCGCCGGTGACGAAATCCGATGCCGGTGCCGCCAGGAAGATCGCGATGCCGGCAAAATCGTCGGGCACGCCCCAGCGCGCCGCCGGCGTGCGCTTCAGCACCGATTCGTGGAGGCCCTGGACCTCCTCGCGCGCGCGCCGGGTGAGCGCGGTGTCGATCCAACCGGGCAGGATCGAGTTCACCTGGATGTTGTCCTTGGCCCAGGCGGTGGCCATCGCCTTGGTCATCTGCACCATGCCGCCCTTGCTGGCGGCGTAGGCAGTCGCGAAGGCCGCCCCGAAGATCGACATCATCGAGCCGATGTTGATCACCTTGCCGGCGCCGGCCTTCTTCATCGCCGGGTACGCGGCCTGGCTGCACAGGAAGGCGCTGGTCAGATTGCTGTCGAGTACCTTGTGCCATTCCGCTGCCGTAAAGTCCTGCGGCTGCTTGCGAATGCTCATCCCGGCGTTGTTGACCAGGATGTCCAGCCGGCCGTGCTGCTTGACCGTCTCGGCGACCAGGGCGTGGCAGGAGTCCTCCTTCAGGACGTCGACGGCAATCGCGCTCGCCTTTGCCCCGAGGCCCTGGATTTCCTTCACGGCGGCGGCGTTCTTGGCGGCGTCGCGCCCGGCGACGACGATCGTGGCGCCGGCCTCGGCCATGCCCTTCGCCATTCCCAGGCCGATGCCGCCGTTACCCCCGGTGACGATGCCCACGCGGCCGGCAAGATCGAAAAGCTTCATGTCGTTCCCTCTCCTTCGATGAGCGCCCTGTATAGCGGACAGGGGGAACCTGAAACAGCTTGGGCCGTTGGCTGCTACAGGCGGCACTTCGCCGTCACGGAGGCTGAACATGATGAAGGCCATGGCGCTTGCCTTGTTGGCCTTGTCCGTCGGGGCTTGCGCGGTCGAACACCGGACTGTGGTGGTGGCGGACGATCCTTGCACGAGTTACGGGTTCACGGCGTCGTCGGCCGACTATGTTCGCTGTCAGCAGCGCATCGCCGACCAGCGCCGCTACGGCCGCATGACTGCGGGCTACAGTGAGGCGCAAATCGTGGCCGATTCACAGGCCGCTTGCGTGTCGTACGGCATCTTGCGCGGTTCGGCGCAGTACGACCGATGCGTTCAGAACGAGGTCGCGGCCCGCCGCCCAGCCTGATCCAGCAAGGGCAGAGAAGTAGCGGGTAGCTCTAGGGTCAAAACTCAATCAAAGCATTGAATTCGTTGGCCAGTAATGATTCAAGCTCTGAAACGACGGAGCGTTGAAGATGGCGAACGAGTTCTGGCTCAACGAGCAGCAGTGGTCGGCGATCGAGCCGCTGTTGCCGCGCAATCAACCGGGCGCGCGTCGGGTCGATGATCGACGTGTGATCAGCGGCATTGTTCACGTGCTGAAGGTGGGCTGCCGCTGGGAGGATTGTCCGGCCGTCTATGGACCTTCCACGACGGTCTACAATCGCTTCAACCGATGGTCTCGGCGCGGGCTTTGGCAGCGCCTGTTGGGAGCCCTGGTCACACTGGACGCGGCCGACACGCAGATCATCGACAGCACGACGGCCAAGGCTCACCGCTCTGCAGGCGGCGGAAAAGGGGGGCCTTGGCGCAGGCGATCGGTCGCTCGCGCGGTGGGCGGACGACGAAGCTCCACGCCGTCGTCGACTGCCTCGGCAGGCTTATCGCCTTCGAGGTAACGCCAGGCCAGCTCGGCGACGTGCGCGTCGCCGGGGCGTTGTTGGGACCCCTGCCGGCGGCTCGATTGTGCATCGCCGACACAGCCTACGACAGCAATGGGCTACGCCAGTTCCTGACCGAGCGCGGCACCCAACCGGTGATCCCCAACAATCCGACCCGCAAGCGCTTCCACCCCTTCGACGCCGACATCTACAAGCGTCGCAATCTTATCGAGCGCATGTTCTGCCGCCTCAAGGACTGGCGACGCATTGCCACCCGCTACGACAAGCTCGCCGCCAACTTCGCAGCCGCCGTCGCCATCGCTACTATCGTCCTGTGGTGGACCTGTGAGTCTGGAACCTAGGGCCCGGACTTGGTCGGCGCGCCGTCTTCCGGCAAATCCTCGACGTTGAGGCTCTTCTGGGCCTTCTTAACCTCCGCGAACAGACTGTGCTCGCCGCCGCTCATGCCTTCTTCGCTGGCGACCTGGAGGAGGCGGGCATCAAGCTCCCACTGCTTGAGGATCTTGGCCTTCTCGGCCCGGTCGAGTTCTTTGCAGTCGACGACATCGGCCGGGCACTTGAACACGCCGCTGGGAGTCGTCAGCGCCTTCTTCTTGTCTTCGCTGGTTAGCATGATGGCGGCCTCCGCCTGGTGAACTCCAGAAACGGTTGGACATCGCCAGAGTTCCGCGCCGCTACTTCTTGTTCCGCGGCTCCTGGTGCGCGTTATTCTTCAACTCATCTGACTTGGCAGCGTCGCGATCGATGAGATTGAGCAGGTCGGTGGGCAGGGGCTCGCTCGCAATCTCGTCATACATCGCGTGCAGTTGCTTCTGCAGCCAAAGATCGAATGGACGCTCACTTGATGTCTTCACGCGCGGCCGGGCCTTTTCGCCGGCCCGGCCGCGCGACTTGTCATCATCCGACATGACGCGCTTTCGATCGAAGGCAGACCATCCCACACGGTCCACTCCGGTCCATTGTTCTCTCCCCAATAACGTTTGCCGACTATGCCACATTTTCGAGCCCTACGGAAAAGCCAGTCGACCACAGAAGGCTCAGAGGTTGGCGGCAGGGGAAGCGTCGTCACGCGCCTCATCGCCTTCAGTGACGTCGTCGGCCGGCCACGGCAGGGTGTCGCCGTCGATCAGCAGATGCTCCAGACGGTCACGCGCGCGCGAGATGCGGCTCTTGACCGTTCCCACCGACACGCCGGTATGAGCGGCGATGACCTCGTAAGGTAGGCCCTCGACGACGGCCAGCAACAGCGCTTCGCGCTGCGTCTGCGCCAGCTTGGAAAAGGCAGTGAGGAACTCGCGCATGACGAGCCCGCTGTCCTGATGCGGCGGGTGCGAAAGAGACTCGGCGATCGCCGAGTCGACCGGAACCGTCGGGCGCAGGCGCCGCAGACCGGAGATGAATTCGTTGCGCTGAATGCGGAACAGCCAAGCGGCCAGATTGGTACCAGGCTGGAAGCTTTGCCGGCCGGCCAGCGCCTTGACCACCGTGTCGTGGACCAGGTCATCGGCCGAATCGCGGTTGCGGGTAAGCGACAGGGCATAGATGCGCAGCCGCGGCAGCACTGCCGTGAGCTGCTCGTGGAAATCGCCAACGTCGTTGACGGTCGAAGTATTGGTCGTCGAAGTTTCGATGGCCATAAGCTTCTCCTCGCAGGACCGTTGTGTCCTAAAGAAATGCCGGGGAGGGACAAAAGGTTACATCGCCACCGCTTCTCTCAAGTTGTTGAAATTGAATGATATTTCTCCGGTTATTCATTCAATGTGCGGGCCAGTTGCTTGCGGGCCCGCGAAACCCGCACCTTGAGAGTGCCGACGGTGCAGCCGCAGAGACGCGAGGCTTCCTCGTATGAGAAGCCGCCGGCGCCAACCAGGATGAGGGCTTCGCGACCCTGCGCGCTGAGTTTCCACAAAGCCGACGACAGTTCCTTCATGGCAACTGTCGCCTCCGGATTGTCGACGGCAGCGAGTGGCGTTGTCCGGTCGGCGTCGGCCCCCGTCGGGCGGCGGCGCTGGCTGCGCAAATCCGAGTAGAAGCGGTTGCGCATGATGGTGAACAACCAGCCCTTGAGATTGGTGCCGGGCTCGAACTGGTTCTGCTTGCTGAGCGCGGCGAGGACGGTGTTCTGCACGAGATCGTCGGCAGCCTCGCGGTCGCGACACATAAAGCGTGCAAAGGCGCGAAGATCCGGAAGCAGCGCCACGATATCGTCCGTTATCATCGAGCAGACAACTTCCTTCGGACCCGGAGCGCCGTCGAGCACTCGCCACTCAATGATGTGGGTGGCCGTGGCGCCTATGCCAGGGAAAAGTCAGCCGGCAACCGTGCGGCGACGGTTGCGTTAGCGCTGCGTCAGGTCAAGGAGCAATGGGGCAAGCCGGTGATCGGGGGGACCAGCACATCGGCCGTATCCAGGAACGCTGTGGCGTCGCCAGTTTGGCCGCTTTCCGGGTGAAGATTCATTCGGCCTAGGCTGATCGGGAACCGACCGATGTCTCGCCCGTTAAATTCTAGCATCGATTCAAAGGCTTATCGAGGAGAATTCGATATGGGACGGGCGGCGTTGCTATGGTTCCTGGGAGTTCCTATCCCGATCCTTCTTTTGATGTGGGCATTGGGCTGGCTGCATTGAGCGGGTGGACGTCAATGTGACGAAGCTGTGGCGGAGGAGTCGCTGGCCTCTGGATAGCCATAGGACGTGTACCGTATGGTCAGGTGCCGTATGGTCCGAACGATGGTTGTCCATCTGGTGTACTCAGGCAATTTCCAGAGACGGCCAGGCAGAGGGAGAGCGACACGTGCCAGACGAGTCCGTGACGAAGAATTTGTCCGAGTCGATCACCAGGACGCTGCCGTTTCTGCGCCGTTATGCGCGGGCCGTCAGCGGATCGCAGCAACGCGGCGATGAATGGGTCCGGCTCTGCGCTGAAGTCGCGGTGCGGCAACCCGGGCTGATCGCCAAGGCCGCGGATACCAAACTTGGCATCTTCAAGCTGTTCCATAGTCTGCAGCAGCCGTTTGGCGGGCTGGAGCGCCACGCCACCGACGCGGAAAGCGTCAGCGGACGCCTCAAGGAATCCCTGACGGATATGGCGCCTCTGCAGCGTCAGGTGCTGTTGCTGACGGTGCTCGAGGGATTCACCGTGGCTGACGCCGCGGAGATCCTCGGTATTGACGTCGAGGCCGCCGAACATGGTCTCGAGGAGGCGCGCCGGGAGCTGCAGCGCGTGGCGTCGGTTCGTGTCCTGGTGATCGAGGACGAGGCAATCATCGCTCTGGACGTGGCCGACATCGTCCGCACTGCCGGCCATGAAGTTGTGGGCATCGCGGCGACGGAGAAGGCGGCGGTCGAGCTTGCCCGCAAGCATTCGCCCCACCTGGTGCTGGCGGACATCCAGCTCCGCGGCGGGGACAGCGGGATCGCCGCGGTCAACGAGATCATGGGAGCCATGGCGGTCCCGGTCATCTTCGTCACCGGTTTTCCCGAGAGGCTGCTGACCGGAAAGCGGGTCGAGCCGGCCTTCGTTATTTCGAAGCCGTTCGATCCCGACCTCCTTCGCGCGGCGATCGCACAGGCACTTCACACCGTTTCGATCTGAACCGGGCACGGCCCGATGCTGGCCCGATTGTCGCTGCGCACGAAGCTGATCCTTCTGGTGGCGGTGGCGGTCCTGCCGGTGCTCGGTCTTGCGGGCTGGCGCGCCGACAGCGAGCTGCGCAAGGCGGAAGCACATCGGGCCGAAGCCGTGGCGGTGGCGGCAGAACTGGCGGTGGCGCGCCATCGCGTGCTGATCGAGGGCACGCGCCGGCTGCTTGTGACCCTCTGCTCCGACGATGTCGTATCGAAGAGCGCCGGCCCCGATGCGACGCCGTCGGATATCACCGGCTGCGAGATGTATCTCGCCCGGGTTCTCAAGGTATTTCCGAGCGAGTATTCCTCGGCGCTCGTCACCGACGACAAGGGCATTGCGCGCTGCTCGAGCACCATGACGGTGGCCGGCATGAGGTTTTCCGATCGTGAGATATTTCGGCAGGTCCGCGACACGAGGGAGTTCTCCCTCGGAAGTCAGATCGCGAGCCGGGTGACGGCTCTCGGCATCATACCCATGGCGCTGCCGATCATGCGCGGCGGCGAGTTCGGCGGCATGTGCGCCGTCGGCATCTCGCTCGCGAACTTCGCCGATGTGGTACCGCCGACTTCAGCGAATGGTGGAATCGCGGTGGTGCTGGTCGACCGCAGCGGTGTCTCGATCGGCGGCAACGCCGAAATGGTTCGCGTTCTACCTGTCGCAGCCCGCCTCGCCGCGGCGCTTGTCGGCGGTCAGGCCTCATTCCGGGACTACGGCCAGGATGGAACGCTTTACGAATTCAGGATCCTGCCCTTGGTCGGAAATGCCATCTTCGCCGTTGCCGCTGCGCCCGCGACGGATGCTTTCCTGACCTTGGTCCGAGCTGCCGACGCGTTTGCACTCGTCGTGCTCGCCCTTGTCGCGGCGCTCATTGCGGTCTGGTTCGGTGCTGACCGCTGGTGCGTACGTCCCTTGCGCTACATTCGGGACTTTGCTGGCCATGTCGCGCGGGGCGGCCCCGGGGAACTCGTTCCACCACGTCCCTGGACCCCCGAACTGGCGTCGGTGGGTGAGGGAGTAACGGCGATGGCCGAGGCGATCGCCAGCCGCGAGGCCGAACTGAGGGCCGGACTTGAACAGCGCGATCACATGCTTCGCGAGATTCACCACAGGGTGAAGAACAACCTGCAGATGATCTCGAGTCTGCTCAATTTGCAGGCCGGCGAGATCCGCTCGCCGCGCATCCGCCGCTTCTTCGGCGATGCTCAGAACCGTGTTCTCACTCTCTCCATCCTGCATCGACATCTCTATGAGAGGACCAGCTGGGCCTTGGTCGATTTCCAGCGGTTCATCAGCGATCTGGTGCGCCAGATCTCGGTAGGGAGCGTGGAGGCCAACCGTTCGCCGCCGCGTTTTCACATCCGTGCGCCGATCATGGCGGTCGGGCCCGATACCGCCATTCCCGTGGGACTGATCGTCACCGAGGTAGTGACCAGCGCTCTGGATCACGACTTCGGCGAAGTCGCCACGCCGGAAATCCGGATCGAGGCGGCCGAAGACGAAGGGCGGGTTACATTCACGATCGAAGACAACGGCCAGGACAAGGACAGCGGATCGATCCGGTCAGATGGCCGGGGCGTCTTTGGGTTGACATTAATCCGCGGATTGGCGACGCAGCTCGGAGGCGAGTTGACGATAACCTCGCGCGCTGGCGGCGGGACGCGTGTGGTCGTGACTTTCCCGATGGCCAAGGAACGGGCAGATGCCTAGCGTGACGCTGGCCGCGCGCTCGACCGGGTTGATCGTCGGATTGACGATTGCGGTAGTAATCGCGACCGGCGCCATGCTGGCTGTCACGCACTCGAACTCCGCGGCCCGCCAGCAGCGGCTGGTGGTCGGGAACTACGAGACGATGTCGCTGATGCGCGAAACCGTGATCGCACTGCAGGACGCAGAAATCGGCCAACGGGATTACCTTCTGACCGGAAATCTCGACAATCTGAAACCCTATGAACGGGCGCGTCTTCAGATCGAGGGTGGTCTGCGGCAGCTTGAGGCCGCCGCGTCTACCAACCCGGATGCGACGCAGCAAGTCAGGGAGTTCCGCTCTCTTGCCGGCAGAAAGCTCGAGTGGCTCGGCGCGACCATCAACGCCTATAAGCTCGATGGGCGTGACGCCGCGCTGGCCCTTGCCCGCGCCGGCGAGTCGGGCGCAACCATGGAGCGGATCCGAGCGGTCGGGGATGCTTTCAATGAGGGTCAGCGATTGTTGCTGGCCAAGCGGCTTGCGACGTTGCGTTCGGAGCAGGCCAAGTCTGAAATTGCCGGCTTGCTGGTCATGGGAGGCGCCTTCGTCTGCCTCATTGCCGGCATGGCCATTATCGTAAGCGGTGCCGGTCGACTGGAGCGCGCACAACGCGAACTTCTTGCGCGTTCGAGCCTGCTCAAGACGACGCTCGAGAGTCTGCGGGATCCCATCTTCGTGATCGAGGCCGAAGGTTTGGTCGTGGCGTGGAATGAACCCTTCGTGCAACTCGCGGGCTGGGACCCTGACAAGAACGGCGCCCTGACACAGGAACTGCTGCTTTCGGGCCGGTTGCCAGCGACACGCGCCCTGCTCGAGCCGCTGAACCTTGACGTCGAGGCGCCGGATCGGTCGCTGACCGCCCGCGTCTCGTACGAGGGACGGGAATATGAGGTCTCGCGCGGCGAGATGTCGGGAGGCGGCGCGGTGGTGCGTTGCGTCGACGTCACCGAAAAGCTGCGCGACGAGGCGGCCCTGCGGCAGGGTCAGAAAATGGAGGCGACTGGCCAGCTCACCGGCGGCATGGCGCACGACTTCAACAACATCCTGCAGGTCATCCGGGCGAACCTCGACCTGATGAAGGACGACATCGGCGCCCAGCCGGAGATCCTGGCCCGATTGCAAAGCGCCACCGCAGCCGCGGATCGGGGAGCCCGCCTGACGCAGCAGCTTCTGTCATTCGCCCGGCGGCAACCCTTGGCGCCGCAACCGACCAATATCGCGGAGCTGCTGTCGGATCTTGCCGAGTTGCTTCGGCATTCGCTCGGCGAACGTATCGGCATCGAGCTGGCGATGGCCGAGGATTCGTGGAATGCGCGGATCGATCCCAGTCAGCTTGAGAATGCGATTCTGAATCTTGCGATCAATGCGCGAGACGCGATGCCGGAAGGCGGCACGGTGAAGGTCGAGGTATCGAATGTGACCCTCGACCGACGTTACGCGGCGTTGCATCCCGAAGTGACACCAGGCTCCTACGTTCTCGTCGCGGTGAGCGATACCGGCACCGGCATGCCGCCGGAAGTTGCCGCCCAGGCCTTCGATCCGTTCTTCACGACCAAGAGCGACGGCAAGGGCACGGGGCTTGGCCTCAGCATGGTGTACGGCTTCGTCCGCCAATCCAACGGGCATATCCGTATCGACAGCGCAATCGGGCAAGGCACCAGCGTGAAGCTCTATCTACCGCGCACGCTCGATCCGGTGATCGAGAAAGCAGGGGACGCGGCAATCGCATCGACCGGCCGAGAGCGCATCCTGGTGGTCGAGGATCACGATGACGTCCGGCAGACGGTGGTCGACATGCTCAAGGGTTGGGGTTACCGCGTCGAAGCGGCGGAGAACCCTGATGCCGCAGCGGTCCTGCTGAACGGTGATGCGGAATTCGATCTCCTGTTCACCGACGTCGTGATGCCTGGAACGCTGCCAGTGATGGAAATGGTGGCTTTGGCGCAGCGCTTGCGGCCTGGCATCGCAATCCTGCTGACATCGGGATATGCCAGGGATCTGATCCCCGAACTCGGCCAGTCCGGATACGCGATGATCGCCAAACCCTATGGCAGCGAGGCGCTGGCCGAGAAGGTTCGCGGCGTTCTTGCGACGCGGCGGGTGCAGCCAGCGCCGGCAATTGCGTCGTTACCGGCCACGCCTGATACGGCTCCACCCCGGCGGGTGCTTCTGGTGGAGGACGAGGTCGTTCTTCGCCTGTCGGTCTCCGATATGCTGGTCCGCCTGGGATGCTCGGTGGCGGGTGTCGGCAGTGCCGAACAGGCTCTTGAATTGCTGGCGCGGGACGTGTCGTTCGACCTGTTGCTCACCGATCTCGGCCTGCCAGGGATGAGCGGCGAGGAGCTCGCGGCCGAAGTGCATCGCCGGTTCCCCAAGCTGCCGGTGGTCATTGCCAGTGGTTATGGCCGGCCCAATGCGCAGGTCGATGGCCACCAATTTATCACCAAGCCCTATTCCGCGCTCGACCTGCAGCAGGCACTCGATCACGCCGCGCGGACCGCCGTCCCTTCGTGATTCCGCGCGGCGCCAGCAACCCCCGGCGCTTGGCGGCGTTACGTCCGTGAGACCGTACTACCCACGGAGGGTGAGATGAGCACCATGACTCCCCGAAGGCCCTCGAGTGCGGAGTCCGGCGATCGGACCGTCAACCGGCTGCTGGAAGGCGAGTTGCTTGATCTCTACGTGGCGATCCTGATCGTCGTGCCGATCGCCGTTTTCATGCGGTCGCTGTGGCCCTAGCCGCGGCGTGACCATCCCTTCGTGCAGACGCAATTGTTTGGGAATTCGGTTCACCTCCAAGGACAGGAGACGACATATGCGTACGCTTTCGATCCTCGCCATCTGCGTTGCGGCCGGTGCGGCTGCGTTGCCGGCCACGGTTCATGGTCAGACGAGCGGTCCGGCCAACACGCAGACCGATTCCAAGCAGATATGGGAGAAGATCAAAGGGAGCTGGACGACGACCAAGGGCGCTGTGAAGGAACAGTGGGGCAAACTGACCGATGACGACCTGCTGGCAATCGAGGGTCGTCGCGAACAGCTCGTTGGCAAAATCCAGACGCGCTATGGCATCAGCCACGAAGAAGCCGAATCCCAGGTAAACAGTTGGGAGCAGCGTCGCAGTCGCGACATGTGATCGGCGGCATGTCCCGCGTCGGTCGAAGGAGGATGGCTATGAAGCCGGCAATTCGTCTCGCTGCGATCGTCGCGGCAGGTACCTTCGCCTTCGCGATTATGGCTGCGTCGTCTCTGGCGCAGACCATGCCGGGCCAGTTCCTGGACCCGCGAACCGGTAAGGTCTGGACTCCGGAGACGGTGAGCCAGGATAACAAGGCAGGCCCCGCCACGCCCAGTTCGGCCCGGGACAGGGCGTTCGATCCGCGGAGCCAACTGACGGTCGTCGAGGGCGTCACCGTTCAGAGGCCGCGTGCCAATCTCATGGCCGTTCTGCCGGTCACGGCGGGACCAGGCGTGCCGATCGTCAGCCTCGACGGCGCGTCGCTGCAGGCGATGCCGGGCGAGCGCTGGCTCACGGTGATCTACATCACCAACAACAGCGCCAGCATCGTCGATGTGGTAGTGGGCTGCACCTTCACAAATGCCAACCGCAAGGTTGAGGACACGCGGGTGATCGTTCCGCCGGCAGGTCCAGGCGAACGATGGGGCTTGCCGGTCTACGGGCCTCCCGTCGACCTCTTTGTCGATCGGGTGACCTGCCGCGTGATATCGCCAACCTAGCGCATTCCGCCGCGCGAAGCATTTTGAGCCTAAGCTGGCGGATGTACGAGCCGGTCGTTTCCGTTTGTGCCAAACGTCGCTACGCTGCCCTCTTGCTTGATGGGGGTATGGAATGGGCGGCGATGAAATCGGACGACGGACGGCAATTGGGGGAACTGCGGCGCTGGCGGCCGCCTCTCTGATCCGGTCACGCGAGGCTCATGCCGCCGCCAAGACGCTCACGGTTGTGCTCGAGTCCGAGGTCACGATCCTCGATCCGCACGTCACGACCGTGAACATTACCCGCTCATTCGCGCTGCACGTCTTCGACACGCTGTTTGCCATGAACGAGGCGGGCGAGATCAAGCCGCAGATGGTGGATACCTGGCAGAGCAGCGCCGACAAGCTCACCTGGACCTTCGTTCTGCGCGACGGTCTCAAATGGCACGACGGTACCCCGGTGACGGCAGCGGACTGCGTCGCCTCGCTCAAGCGCTGGGGCGGCCGCGACGCGCTTGGCAAGATGCTGCTGGCCGATACCGTGTCGCTCGACACCGTCGACGCCAAGACGTTCAAGCTGGTGCTGAAAGAGACGTTTCCGCTGCTGCTCGATGTGCTGGGCAAGCCGAACGCGCCGTTGCCGGTGATGATGCCGGCGCGTCTTGCCGCCACGCCGGGCGACCAGCGTATCGCCGAACCCATCGGCTCGGGTCCCTTCCGCTTCGTCAAGAGCGAGTGGCGGCCGGGCAATGCGATGGTGCTGGAGCGCAATCCCGACTACGTGCCGCGCAAGGAAGCTCCCGATTTCCTGGCCGGCGGCAAGAACGTGAAGATCGACCGCCTCGTGCTGCGCGTCATGCCCGACCAGTCCACCGGCGCCAACGCGCTGATGGTGGGCGAAATCGACTACATGCAATACCTGCCCTTCGACATGCTGCCGCTCCTGGAAAAGGAGCGGGGCGTCAAACTGATGGGGCTGGGAGGTCTGCACCAGTTCCAGGGCAACTTCCGCCTGAACCATGCGGCGCCACCCTTCGACAATCCGGCCGTGCGGCGTGTGCTCTGGAAGCTGGCCGACCAGAACGCGACGCTGACGGCGATCGGCGTACCCGATCGCTACAAGGCCAGGTCCTGCCCCTCGTTCTGGATGTGCGGCACGCCGCTCAGCACCGATGCTGGATCGACTGCTGCAAAGGTAGATCTGGCGGCCGCCCGCGCCGAACTAAAGGCCGCGGGCTACAAGGGCGAACCGGTGACCATCCTCGAAGTCGCGGGTTCGATCAGCCAGACGGCGGCCCGCGTGCTGGCGCAGAACATGCGGGACGTGGGCTTCACCGTCGAGGAGCAGCCGCGCGACTGGCCGACCATCCTGGCTCGGCGGGCCAAGAAGGAAGGCTGGTCCATGTTCCCAGTCTACTCCAACGGCACGGACATGTTCTCGCCACTCACGCACTTCTATGTCGCGGCAAGCTGCAACGATTTCCCCGGCTGGTCGTGCGACGAGCGCATCCCCAAGCTGCTGAAGGCGTTTACGCGGGCCGAGACGCTGGAAGATCGCAGGCGGATAGCGGCCGAGATCCAGGTCATTGCCTACGAGCTCGTGCCTTCGGTCATGTGGGGTCAATTCAGTATCGCGTCGGGCTACCGGGCCGACCTCAAGGGCCTGATCCAGTCGTCGTACCCGATGTTCTGGGCGGTCGACCGCTGATTGCCGCAGCGGAACTCGAGATGCCAGCGAGCGTTGTCGACCATGGGTGGGAACAACACCCCATGGAGGCATCGGATGGTCAATCGACTTGTCGTTGCGGCCCTTGCCGGGCTCGCACTGGCTGCCTGCGCGACGGAAACACGGACCGTCGTCGTGGCCGAGGACTCGTGCGTGGCCTACGGGTTCCGTGTCAACACGCCGGAGTACCGGCAATGCCAGGCGCGCGAAATGGAAGCGCGTCGCACCGGCCGCATGCAGGCCGGTTACGGAGAAGGCCGCATCGTGGCCGACGCGCAGGCGGCCTGCCGATCCTACGGCCTTACTCCGTACACTGACCGCTACGATCGTTGCGTGCGGCACGAGTATTCGTTGCGTCAGCCTGTTTAGCAGAATGACCGAGGTTCGGCACAATCCGGCGCTCAACCGCTACGAACTCGACACCGAACACGGTGTGGCGATCGCCGTCTACGCGCAGCGGGGCGACCGGCTGGTCTTCACCCATACCGCGGTCCCGCCGGAGAGTGAGGGCAAGGGGATCGGCTCGCGGCTCGTCCGCGCCGCTCTCGATGATGCGCACCGCCGCGGCCTCAAGATCGTGCCGGCCTGCAGCTTCATCGCCGACTTCGTGCGTCGTCATCCCGAATATGAGAACGCCGCCGACTAGGCTCCCTGAACCGACCGCACGGCGAGGAAGGCAACGACGGTGGATGCTGCGGTCGCCGCCGCGCCCCAAGCGAGATCGACCAAGCTTACGGCCATCGGCCAGCCGCGCAGGGTGGCGAGGTTGGTGATATCGTAGGCGGCATAGACGCAGAAGCCGAAGAGCGCACCATACAGCACGGCGGCGGTCCACGTTCCGGCGGTCAACGAGGGCGGCATGGCAAACACGGCGATGCCGGCGGCGTGGATCAGGTAAAAGAGGATCGCCACCGACCAGATCGGCCGATCGAGCAGGAGTTGGCCCAGGCGGGCCTTGTAGAACTCGCGGCTGACGAGGCCCAGCCACAGGACGTCGAGGACTGCCAGTGTCGTGAGGGCCACCAAATAGCCGATGAAGAAGGATTTCATCGGCCCACTGTAGCCCGGCCGCGGCGTGAGCGCCTACCCGGGCGAGATCGCCAGCCAGGCGATGGCGAGTGCGACGGCTGCCGCTGCGCTGGAAATGATCAGGATGCGGACGATGCGACCGCTGATGATGCCACTGCGGGCCTCGGTCGGTGTGAGTTCGCGTTGCATGGCAACTCCGATCTCCATTGCGGGACGTTTCCAATGGAACGCGCCTGGTCCCAGGGCGGTTGCCGGACAATGGGTCGGGAACTTGCCGAGCGGCAGCACGTTCTGCCCTTACATCGATGGGAGAAGGTTATGTTGTACTGGGCATTGATGTTTCTCGTGATCGCTCTGGTGGCCGCCGTCTTCGGCTTTGGCGGGATCGCCTCGACCGCGACCGGCATGGCGCAGATCCTGTTCGTTATTGCCTTGGTTCTGTTCGTGGTCAGCCTGTTCGCCGGCCTTATCCGGCGGAACCTCTAGGAGATCAGACGCGCGCCGCTTCGAAGTGGGCCCGAAGCCGTTCGCGTGCCGCGTTGCCGGCGTCGCGATCCCAGCAATTGACGATCGCAACGCGAAAGCCGCCAGGCGGCATCGCGTGGCGGTCCGCGGCGACGTCCTCGTGGAAGGTGATCTGCAGGCTCGAGACAGCGGGAAGGCCGGCAATCGCCTGCCGCAGGCCGATGGGGGGATGGCGGTAGGGTGATCCGTGCGGGACGAACAGCACGACGCTGTAGCCGGTGCGGCGATGCTGATCGTCGAACAGCCATTTGCCGGTCGAGTAGAGACGAACCAGAGCCTCGACCCAGCCTTCACCGTAGAGATCGGGCCACTGATCGGCAAAGCGCAGATGAACTTCTATGATACGCCCGCCGATGGTCTCGAGATTGACCATGCCGGTGTAGCCTGCGAGGTGCCGGCGGCACCATGCGCCGCACCACTCCTCAACCGTGGGTGCTGACATTGCATGCACTACCCAATGGTCGAAGGTGCCATCGCCGCTGGCCAGGCCACTGGCATGACGCCACCAGCACGGCTCGCCGTCGACGACGGCCACGTCGCTGCTGACGTGATCGCCCTCGAGCAGGGTCGACCACATGTGGCCGGCCTGGTAGGCGGCGGCATAGTCGGCCTCCGAACGCAGCACGCGGCTGCCGACGCCCATGCCCTTGAGATTGTAGATCGGCTTGGAGAATACCGGATAGCGGACGGGTGCCACGCCATGCGGCGCCGCGTCGAGGCCTTGGGTCGTCGCGACTGCAAGCTTGTCGTAGACCCAGCGATGCGCGGGATTCCACGTCCAGGCGTCGCTGTCCTCAGTCGGAATGAAGATGTCGTCGGGACACGGCACACTCTCGAAATATTGAGTGCGCCACGGGTCGATCTCGCAAATCGGCACTTGCGTCCCTCTGGTGGACAAGCGGAGGCTACGGACAGTGAGTGCGCGACGGGCGTATTGCAACCGGCTATCGTCGACGGGCGTTGCGAGCGGTGCGGAGGTGTCGTGTCGAAAAATGTAGCGCAAGCCGCAGAGTATGGGGAAATGGAGTCGGTCGCGCGCTTTCTGGCCGTTCGCGGCAAGACCGAGCGGCTGGCAGCGCCGCTGTCGCCCGAGGATCAGACCGTGCAGTCGATGCCGGATGCCAGCCCGACCAAATGGCATCTCGCGCACACCACCTGGTTCTTCGAGACTTTCGTGCTGCGGCCCCACGCGCCGGGCTACCGGATTTTCGATCCGGCCTACGAGTATCTCTTCAACTCCTATTATGAAGCCGTCGGTCCGCGTCATCCGCGTCCGCAGCGCGGCCTGCTCTCACGGCCCGGCGTCGAGGAGATCATGGCCTATCGCCGCCACGTCTCCGACGCCATGGCCGGGCTGCTCGAGCGCAGCGCCGGCAATGCGCAGGCGCTGGTCGAACTCGGCCTTCATCATGAGCAGCAGCATCAGGAGCTGATCCTGATGGATGCCAAGCACATGCTGTCGCTCAATCCGTTGCGTCCGGCCTATCGAAAGGACCCGCACGCCATTGTGTCCGAGGCCGCGCCACTTTCCTGGGCCCGCTTCGAAGGTGGGCTGGTCGAGATCGGCCATGACGGCCAGCATGGGGGCCAGGGCTTCGCCTTCGACAACGAAGGGCCGCGCCATCGTGTCTGGCTCGATCCGTACGCGCTGGCGTCGCGGCCGACCAACGGCGCCGAGTATCTCGCCTTCATCGACGACGGCGGCTACCGCCGGCCGGAGTTCTGGCTGTCGGCGGGATGGGACTGCGTGCGCCAGCACGGCTGGCAGGCGCCGCTCTACTGGGAAAAGAAGGACGGGCGCTGGCACGTGTTCACGCTCTCGGGCCTGCGCCCGCTGCAGCCGTCGGAGCCGGTGTGCCACGTCAGCGCCTACGAGGCCGCGGCCTTCGCCAAGTGGGCAGGCAAGCGCCTGCCGCGCGAGGCCGAATGGGAGACGGGCGCCGGTGAGGTGCAAGGCACGCTGCAAGGAACGGGCGAGGTCTGGGAATGGACGGCCAGTCCTTACGTCGCCTATCCCGGCTACCGCGAGCCGCCGGGCGCGATCGGCGAGTACAACGGCAAGTTCATGGCCAACCAGCTGGTCCTGCGCGGGGGTTGCGCCGCGACGCCTAGTGGTCATATTCGTACGACCTATCGCAACTTCTTCCCACCGGATGCGCGATGGATGTTCGGCGGCATTCGCCTGGCGGAGGATTTGCGATGAACGTTTCTCTGCTCGTTCCGGATCGCGCCGAAGCCGGCGACCGCGCGGAATTCCGCGATGCCGTCCTGGCCGGGCTCGCGCGCTCGCCGCGTGCCATTCCGCCGAAGTTCCTCTACGACGCCCGCGGCTCGGAACTGTTCGATGCGATCTGCGAGCTGCCGGAATATTACCTCACGCGTACCGAAACCGGCATCCTGACCGACTGCGCCGCGGAGCTGGCGCGGCTGGCCGGCCCGGGCTGTGCGCTAGTCGAGTTCGGCAGCGGCTCCAGCGTCAAGACGCGGCTGCTGCTCGATGCCATGCCCGATCTCGCGGCCTACGTGCCGATCGACATCTCGCGCCAACACCTCGACGCCACGGCGGAACGGCTGCGGCGCGACTATCCGCGCCTCAGGGTCGAGCCGGTGTGCGCCGACTACATGGCGCTGGACACGCTGCCAATTGACTTGAATGGCGCGCCGCGTCTCGGCTTCTTTCCCGGCTCCACCATCGGCAACCTCGAGCCGCGGGACGCGACGGCCTTCCTGCGCCGCGCCCGCGCCCTGCTGGGCGATCGCGGCGCCCTGGTGCTGGGTGTCGACCTCAAGAAGGATCATCAGCGGCTGCACGATGCCTACAACGACTCCGCCGGCGTCACCGCCGCCTTCACGCTCAACCTGTTGCGCCGCATGAACCGCGAGCTCGGCGCCAGCTTCGACCTCTCCGCGTTCATTCACGAGGCCTTCTACGATCCGGTCGAGGGCCGCATCGAAATCTACTTCCGCAGCCTTCGTGACCAGTCGGTGACCGTGGCCGGCCGCTCGTTCGCCTTCACCGAGGGCGAGCGCGTCCATACCGAGTATTCCTACAAGTACGACACCGCCGGCATCGCGGCCCTGGCGCGCAGCGCCGGCTTCACGATCGACCGCACCTGGACCGATCCCAGCCGCCTGTTCTCCGTCGTCTACCTGGAAGCGGCTCCCTGAAGCTTGTCCCTAAAACAGGCAGCCCGCCCCCGGGTTTCCCCGGAAGCGGGCTTAGATGGCCAGGTGGGGAGGGTTGGCGTCGCTGAGCGGGGGAGCAGGGGCGACACCGGATAAAACCCGGCCACGTCCCTTCACAACGACGACAGGACCGCTGAGGTTGCGGCGCGGGGTCGGAATTTTAGCGGCCACTAAGTGCCTGATTTTGCGGACTCAATGGCCTTCAGCCTGAGGCTGAGTTCCTTGTGCAGGATGTCGTCGCGGATCCGGGGGAGCATTTTCCGGATCGCCTCGGCGTCGGCCCGCTCGAGGTCCTTCAGGAACGCCGCGATCTCGGCTTTGGTCGCGAAGCCCATGTAGGCGTTGTCGGCCTCGTGGGCGAGGCAGGCGGGCGAACTCTGCTCCTTGGGCTCGTTCATCACACCGGATGCCACCAGCGGCCCGCCAGCACCACGCCGGCCGAGAGCAGCCGCTTGTCGCCGATCATGCGCTCGCCGATCGAGTCGGCATAGTCGAACTTGCCGCTCGTCACATCGATCACGGTGGCCTCGCCGATGCTGCCGACTTTCAGCGTGCCGAGGTCCGGCCGCTTGATCGCCGCCGCGGCATTGCTGGTTGCGAGCTTGATCACCGTCGGCAGATCGACGCCGAGGCAGAGGAACTTCGACATGGTGGTCAAGAGATCGAACGCCGGGCCCTCGATCGAGATAACGTGCACGTCCGAGGAGATCACGTCGGGCAGGAAGCCCGCTGCCAGCATCTTCGTGGTCGTGCCGAAACCGAACGAGCCGCCGCCATGGCCGATGTCGAAGATCACGCCGCGCTTGCGCGCCGCCAAAATCTCCTCGCGCACGCGACCATCGGCGCGCACCGGCGCATTCGGAAAAGGGCGGAAACAGTGGGTGAGGATGTCGCCTGGCCGGAGCCGGCTCACGACCTCGTGGCGCGACGGCGGCGGCGCGTCGAGATGCGCCATCAGCGGCAGGCCGGTCTCCTCGGCGACGTCGAGGGCGATGTCGAGCGGCATGATGCCGGAATCGCCGCTCGCCGACTTGCCGACGCGCACCTTGATGCCCAGCACCAGATCCTTGTGCTCGCGTGCGACGCGCACCGCCTCGCGCGGATCGAGCAGGCGCATGTCGGCGCTCTCGCCCACCATCACGGTCTTGGAGAAGGCATAGATGCCGGGGAAGGAGACGTTGAGGAAGGGCAGGATGCGGACGGGCGAGGGCTCGATCACATGCTTGCGGAAGCCGTGGAAGTTGCCGGGGCCGGCGCTGCCGGCATCGATCGAGGTGGTGACGCCGCCGGTGCGCGCCAGCAGCTCGGCCTCGACGCCGAGCGAGGTGCCGCCCCAATAGACGTGGGTGTGCAGGTCGATCAGGCCGGGCGAGACGATCTTGCCCGCGACGTCGCGCGAGTCCCTGGCCGACAGATTGTCGCCGATCGCCGAGACCTTGCCGCCGGCAAAGGCGATGTCGGTCACCTTGTCGAACCCTTGCGAGGGATCGACCAGCCTGCCGCCTTTTAGAACCAGATCGTTCATGTCACCGTCCACTGCTGATGCGCATTCCCGGGCCCCTGAGTCACTGGGACAGCGGTTTACGTCGTTTGCCGGGTTATGCGCGCCCTGCCAACCGGTTGATTTCGCAAGGGAATGGATCGTTGTCCCGGCATGGCGCGTAGGACGCCAACTGACTCGTTTGACGTCGATTCGCCACCGGCAGGGCTTCGCGTTGAAGGCTTGAATGGGATGCGAGCGGGTGGCGCTGAAACTTCACGCTTCTTAAGTAGTAGGAAATAGGTCTAATGTCAACCTATTGAATCCTACTCGTGGTGCTGCCGAGAGAGAAAACCTCGACGACGGCCTCGCGGCCACGCACCTGCACCGAGCCCACCACCAACGCATCGGCGCAGGTCGACCGCGCCGCCTCATAGGTCGTGCCGCAGATCAGGCAGTCGGTCTCGAGCTCCTTGTTCAGCCGCTCCAGCCGCTGTGCCACGTTCACCGTGTCGCCGTAGACCGTGTAGGTCTGGCGCGTCGCCCCTCCCACGGTGCCGGCGGCGATCGGGCCGGTGGCGATACCGATGCGCAGCCGCAGCCGGTGGCCCTCGAAGTCGCGGCCGGACACGAGCGCCTGCAGGTCGCGGCCGGCGTCCACCGCGCGTGCCGCATGGTCCTCGATGAGTAGCGGCGCGTTGAAGGCGGCGATCAGCGCATCGCCGACATGGTTCACGACGATGCCGCCGCGCGCCTCGACGAGTGTTGCCGCGGCCCCGAAGAAGCCGTTCAGCAGCCCGATCACCTGCGCCGCCGCCAGCTGCTCGGAGATCCGGGTGAAACCCTCGATGTCGGCGAACAGGATGGTGGCCTGGCGCAGCTGCGGGGCGAGCTGGCCGGTGTCCACGAGCTGCTGGGCTACCTGCGCCGGCACATAGCGGCCGAGAAGCTGCTGGACACGGTTTCGCCTTTCCTCGGCGGCGGCGTGTGCCCGGACCATGCTGCGCGCGCGGTGGACAGCCAGCGCCGCGATAGCGGTCGCGAGCGCGATCATGAGGCCGCTGTTCACCCGGACCGGGATGGCGAGAAAGTCCGGACTGAACACGACCGCCATGAATTCCTCACTTGTGGGCGATCGCGGCAAGTCGCCGAAGCTCACGACCCGCTCCATGCCGGAGAGGATCCAGGCCGTCGCACTGGCGAGCCCGACCACCGCGCAAAGGCCCGTCCAGAGGACGAGCGCCGGCGACAGGGCCAGGACCGAGAGCGCCACGACGACGTAGTAATATTCACTCCGGCCGGACAGGAAGACGAAGTTCTGGGGAATGTCGCCGCCGCCGCTGATCGGCGCGAAGGCCAGCAGGGCGCTGATCGCCGCCGCATCGAAGGCGAAGAAGGCGTAGCGTCCGCCGCGTTCCCATTGGCCGCCGACCAATGCGAGCGGTGCAAGACCTGCGACCGCAACGACCAGGATCAGCGCCGTCGGGACAAGGTTGTTCGGCCACTGGAAGGCCACGAGGTAGAACAGGGCGATGGCAACCAGAGCGCCGGTCCGGCCGAGCACGGCCAGGCGGAAGCCCTTGCGCTCGGCGTCAAGCAGGGCCGTCTCGACTGCCGACGATTCCGGGACTTCGACACTCATCGGATGGCAGACCTTAAAGCGCCGCCACGACAGCCGGCGACATCGGCCATCCTCTCAAGCCCCATAATTCGCCTCTTTTAAGGCGCGCGGCACTCCTCTCACTTCCCGACCAAGGCGATACGTCGGCCTCGCCTCAGCCTCCGAGCGGCTCGAGATGCAGCGTGGTCGGCACGACGTCGGGCTTCACGATCGACTGCGCATGAGGGCTCGACCCGTACTTCCGCAGGTATTCGCGGCTAACCCGGTCGATCGCCGCGGTGTCATTCGCCGGGATCGCCCGCACCGCGAGCTGTCGGCCGGCAAACTCCAGCGTGGCCGAGCCGTCGGCCACGACGTCGCGGTACCATCGCCCCTTGGGGCCACGCACCGACCGCACGAAGACCTCGTCGCCGGCCACTGTCACCCAGATCGGCACCGCTGTGTCGGGATGCTTCTTCGTGCGGATCGCGATCTCGTTCGCGTCGCGCAATGCGCTGAGGGTCTTGGCATCGAAATTGGCCATGGCATTCCCTCCCGTCGGTTGGCTCACTCACCCAGTCATCCCACGTTCGGCAGCTTCTCGAGCAGCTTGTCGAGCGTGATCGGATAGTCGCGCACGCGCACGCCGGTGGCGTTGTGGATCGCGTTGGCGACGGCGGCGCTCACGCCGCAGATGCCGAGCTCGCCCACGCCCTTGGCCTTCATCGGCGAGGCCATCGGATCGGTCTCGTCGAGGAAGACGACCTCCTGGTGGGGAATGTCGGCATGGACCGGTACCTCGTAGCTGGCGAGATCGTGGTTGACGAAGAAGCCGTGCCGCTTGTCGACGGCAAGCTCCTCCATCAGCGCCGCACCCACGCCCATGGTCATGGCGCCGATCACCTGGCTGCGCGCCGACTTCGGGTTGAGGATGCGGCCGGCGGCGCAGACCGCGAGCATGCGTCGCACGCGGATCTCGGCGGTCGCGGTATCGACACCGACCTCGACGAAATGCGCGCCGAAGGTCGACTGCACATATTTCTTGGCGAGGTCGCCGAATTCGATCGCATCCTCGGCAGTGAGGCCGGCCTCGCCCGCCGCCTGGGCGAGCGGCACGCGGCGAGCGCCCGAGCGGACCTCACCGTCGGTGAACTCCACGACGGCACCCTTCAGGCCAAGCTTCTGCGCCACGGCCTCGCGCAGCTTTACGCAAGCCGCGTAGACGCCGGCGGTCGCGGAGTTGGCGCCCCATTGCCCACCCGAGCCGCATGAGACCGGATAGGTCGAATCGCCCAGCCGCACCACGACCTTGTGCAACGGCACGCCCATCATCTCGGCCGCAGTCTGGGCGATGATCGTGTAGCTGCCGGTGCCGATGTCGGTCATGTCGGTCTCGACCGTGACGATGCCGCGGCCGTCGAGCCGGACCCGCGCCGCCGATTTCATCACCGGCGCGCCGCGGTAGGCCGCGGCCACGCCGAGGCCCAGCAACCAGCGCCCGTCGCGCACCTTGCCGGGCTGCGGATCGCGCTTGCTCCAGCCGAAGCGCTCGGCGCCGGTCTTCAGGCATTCGGTGAGCTGGCGCTGCGAGAACTTCCGCTCCGGCTTCTCGGGATCGACCTGGGTGTCGTTCTTGATGCGGAACTCGATGGGATCGAGCCCGAGCTTCTCGGCCATCTCGTCGATGGCGATCTCCAGCGCCATCATGCCCGGCGCCTCGCCCGGCGCCCGCATGGCGTTGCCTTCGGGAAGGTCGAGCACCGCGAGCCGGGTCGTCGTCAGGCGGTTGGCGCCGGCATAGAGCACCCGCGTCTGGTTGACCGCGGTCTCCGGTTTGCCGCCGGCCAGGTTGCCCGACCAGCCCTCATGCCCGATGGCGGTGATCGTGCCGTCGGGGGAGGCGCCGATGCGGATGCGCTGGATGGTCGCCGGCCGATGAACGGTGTTGTTGAACACCAGGGGCCGGGTCAGCGCCACTTTTACAGGCCGCCGCGCGGCACGCGCCCCCAGCGCGGCAAGCAGCGCGTCGGCGCGGATCCACAGCTTGCCGCCGAAACCGCCGCCGATGAAGGGCGACATCAGGCGGACCTTGTCCTTGGCGATGCCCAGCGTCTTGGCCATATCGCCCGCGCTCCAGTCGATCATCTGGTTCGAAGTCCAAAGCATGAGCTTGTCGCCGTTCCAGGCGGCGACCGAGGCATGCGGTTCCATCATCGCATGGCCATGATCGGGCGTGGTGTAGGTGGCGTCGAACTGGACCGGTGCCGCGGCGAACGCGGCCGCAAAATCGCCGAAGGTGGTATCGGCGGGGCCGCCGAAGCCAGCGGCGGGCTGGCCGGTGTCCTTGGCCGCCGCAAGGTCGTAGGCCCCTTTGGTCGGGGCATAATCGACGCGGACGAGTGCCGCGGCGGCGCGTGCCTGCTCGAAGGTTTGGGCGACCACGAGGGCGATCGCCTGGTGATAGTGCTCGATCTCGGGACCGCCCAGCAGGCGGGCGACGTTATAGGTGCCCTTGCCGAGCTTGCCGGCATTCTCCGCCGTGACGATGGCGAGCACGCCGGGGGCCGCTCTGGCTGCGGTCAGGTTGATCGAGGCGATGCGGCCCTTGGCGATGGCCGAGCCGACGACAAAGCCATAGGCCTGGTTGGGCACGACATCGTGCCGGTCGTAGGCATAGGGCGCGGTGCCGGTCGTCTTCATCGGACCGTCGATGCGGTCGGTGGGCTGGCCGATCACCTTGAGCTGATCGATGGCATTGGTCGTGGCGGGTGTGTCGAACTTCATGGCTCAGCCCCTCGCTTCGGCCAGCACAGCGGCGAGCGTGCGCTTGACCAGTGGCAGCTTGAATTCGTTCTGCGACGTCGGCTTGGCATCGGCGAGCAGCTTCGCCGTCACCGCTTCGGCGCCCTTGGGCAGCTCGGCTTCGGCCGCTTCCAGGCGCCATGGCTTGGGAGCAACGCCGCCCAGGGCGACGCGGCCGGTGCCGTCCGGCTGCACGATCGCTGCGACCGAGATCAGGGCGAAGGCATAGGAGGCACGGTCGCGCACTTTGTAATAGAGGTGCTTGCCGCCGGCCGGCGGCGGCAACGTCACCGCCGTGATCAGCTCGCCGGCCTCCAGCACGGTCTCTCGCTGCGGCGTGTCGCCCGGCAAGCGATAAAACGCAACAATCGGAATCGGCCGCTTAGAGCCGTCGGGCCGCACCGTTTCCACGGTCGCGTCGAGCGCGCGCATCGCCACCGCCATGTCGCTGGGATGGGTGGCAATGCAGGCATCGCTTGCGCCCACGACGGCTTGCTGGCGATTGATCCCGCCTATTGCCGAGCAGCCGCTGCCGGGCTGGCGTTTGTTGCACGGTTGGTTGGTGTCGTAGAAATATGGACACCGGGTGCGCTGGAGCAGATTGCCGGCAGTGGTCGCCTTGTTGCGCAGCTGGCCCGAGGCGCCGGCCAGCAGCGCCCGCGACAGCACAGCGTAGTCCCGACGCACGCGTGCGTCCGCGGCGAGATCGGTATTGCGTACCAGCGCGCCGATGCGCAGACCGCCCTCGGCGGTCGGCTCGATCTTGTCGAACGCCAGGCCGTTGACGTCGATCAGATGCGTGGGCGTCTCGATCCCGAGTTTCATCAGGTCGAGCAGGTTGGTGCCACCCGCAATGAACTTCGCGCCCTGGGTGCGCGCGGCGGCCGCGGCGGCCTCGGCAGGTTGCTTGGCGCGCTCGTAAGTGAAGGATTTCATGCCTTCCTCCCGTCGACTTCAGTGATGGCCTCGACGATGTTGGAATAGGCGCCGCAGCGGCAGATGTTGCCGCTCATGCGCTCGCGGAACTCGGCGGCGGTGGCCTGCGGCCTGGCGGTCAGATCTGTGCTGACATGGCTCGGGATACCGGCCTCGATCTCGCCGAGAACCGCAACGGCCGAGCAGATCTGGCCGGGCGTGCAGTAGCCGCACTGGTAGCCGTCATGCTTCACGAAGGCGGCCTGCATCGGATGCAGCTTGTCGGGCGTGCCCAAGCCCTCGACGGTGGTGATGCTGCCGCCCTGGTGCATCACCGCGAGCGTCAGGCAGGAATTGATGCGCCGGCCGTCGACGATCACCGTGCAGGCGCCGCACTGGCCGTGATCGCAGCCCTTCTTCGTGCCCACGAGATGCAGGTTCTCGCGCAGCGCATCGAGCAATGTCGTCCGTGTATCGAGCTCGAGGTTGCGGGCCTTGCCGTTCACGGTGAATGAAACCTTCAGGGACGGCACCCCGCTGCCTGCTGGCCTGCCTGTTTGCTGGGCACCGGCGAGTGACGGCGCCGTCACCACCGCCGCGGAGGCGGCGGCGCTGACCAGCAGGTCACGCCGGAAAACGTCGGGATCGCGGGGGTCGCGGGAATTTGGCATGTCGGGCTCCTTCGCTCGCTGATTCCGCTCGTTAACGGGGGCTCAACGCGGGATGCGTCGATACTGTTCCGCGGTGACCTGCTCCATCCAGTCGACGACCTTGCCGTCGAGCGCTTCGGCGATCGCGATATGGCTCATCGGCGTGGTGGCGGTGGCGCCATGCCAATGGCGTGTCCCCGGCGGGATGAAGATCACGTCGCCAGTGCGGATCTCCTCGACCGGACCGCCCTCGAGCTGCACCCAGCCGGTGCCGGAGGTGACGATCAGGGTCTGGCCCAGCGGATGGGTGTGCCAGGCGGTGCGGGCACCGGGCTGGAAGGTGACGGTGCCGCCACCGACGCGCGCCGGATCGCTGCGCTGAAAGCGCTGGTCGACCGACACCGAGCCGATGAAATTGTCCGGCGAGCCCTTGGCGACCGGCTGCGAGCCTTGACGCAGGATTTCCAGGATCATGCTTCCCTTGATGGTGCTGCGCGCCTCGAACACCTTCCTGGCCACCGGCACCGCGGATACCGCGCGCGGCCAGCCGGCGTAGAAGGCCAGGTGTGTGATGGTCTCGGAAATTTCGGTCCGGGTGAGGCCGTTGTTCATGCCCCGGTCGAGATGGAAGGGGAGCTGGTCGACCTGGCCCGCCGCAATCAGGGCCGTGATGGTGACCAGACTGCGGTCGCGCGGCGCGAGGTCGGGCCGTCGCCACAGATCGCCGAACAGCACGTCGTTGGTATAGCGGGCGAGCGCCGGCGCCGTGCCGCCCATCTGGGCTTCCACGGCGGCGGCGCGTGGCGCATCGCTCGCCTGGTCGACGGCCAGAAGGTCGCCGGGTCCAAGCGCCAGCTGGTCCGTCGCGATGCCGCGCTTCTCGAAGACTTCCTTCGCGACGCCGATTGCCGATACCGCGCGAGGCCAGCCCGAATAGAAGGCGAGATGCGTAATGACGGCGGCGATCTCGTCCGGCTTCACGCCGTTGTCGAGCGCCCGGTTGAAATGCCCCGTCATCTGCGGGGTATGGCCGCCGGCAATGAGCGCGGCGACGGTGATCAGGCTGCGATCGCGCGGCGCCAACTCCGTGCGCTTCCAGACATCGCCGAACAGCACCTCGTCGGTGTAGGTCGCAAGCGGCGGCGTGATCGCCTGCATGTCGGGCGGCGCCACCCGGGTCGGGGTGGGCAGCTGGGCGTCGGCCGCTGCTGCGACCGAACAGATGGCGAGTGTCATGGCAAACAGCCTCATCGATCCTCTCATCGGTCTCATCGGTTCAACATAGACCGTGCTTCGCTTAGCGATTAGATGCTAAGAAGTGCATGAACTTATATTTGGAGTTCATGAATGAGGCGCGACGAGCTGGCCGATCTCAATGCCTTTGCCGCGGTTGCCGAGGAGCGCAGCTTCACACGGGCCGCGAAAAAGCTCGGGACCTCTCAATCGGCACTGAGCTTCACCGTTCGTCGGCTGGAGGAACGGCTCGGCGTCCGCCTGCTCAGCCGAACCACGAGGAGCGTCGCTGCCACCGAAGCCGGTGACCGATTGCTCCGTACGCTCGGCCCGGCGCTGGACAAGATCGGCGCCGAGCTGGCGGCGCTGAGCGAACTTCGCGAGAAGCCCGCCGGCAACATCCGGATCACGATAGGAGAGCACGCGGCCGAAACGATTCTCTGGCCAGCCCTTGCGACGCTGCTGCCGAACTATCCCGACATCAAGGTCGAGCTGGTCGTCGACTATGGCCTGACCGACATCGTCGCGGAGCGCTACGACGCCGGCGTTCGCATCGGCGAGCAGGTGGCGCGCGACATGATCGCCGTGCCCATCGGCCCGGACATGTCCATGGCCGTGGTTGGCGCGCCGTCGTACTTCGCAGGCCGGCCGGTCCCGAAGCGGCCGCAGGATCTGACGGCCCACGAGTGCATCAATCTCCGTCTGCCGACCTACGGCAGTATCTTTGCCTGGGAGTTCGAGAAGCGCGGGCGGGAGTTGAAGGTGCGGGTCGACGGGCAGCTGGTGTTCAACAACATGGCGCTAAGACTCCACGCCGCCGTGGCCGGATTTGGCCTGTCGTACCTGCCGGAGGACATGGTGCAAACGCATCTCGCCGACGGGCGGCTTGTCCGGGTGCTGGAAGACTGGTGCGCCCCTTTTTCAGGCTACCATCTGTACTACCCAAGCCGCCGGCAGCTCACGCCGGCCCTTGCCGTGCTGGTGGATGCGTTGCGCTATCGGGGCTGATCAGCGTCGCCGCGTGCGAGCGCTCATCGCTTTGCCGAGCGCCCCGGCGCGCGGCAGCGACACGTCTTCCAGCCCCAACCAGTCAGCCATCAGGCGCAGCTCCTCGCGGAGCGGGCCGGCCACCTTTGCCGCGTCGTTGCCGGGCTCGAGATGGACGGCATGGGCGAGCAGGCGGGAGGTGGCGCGGTCGGCTTTTAGATCGACGCGCGCCACCAGTTTGTCGTCGAGCAGGAAGGGAAGCACGTAGTAGCCGTGCGTGCGCTTGGCGACCGGCGTGTAGATTTCGATGCGATAGAAGAAATCGAAGATCCGCTCGGTGCGGTCGCGCTCCCAGATCAGCGGATCGAACGGCGCCAGCAGCGCGCGCGCCTCGATGCTGCGGGGCTGGCGTGCATTGGGATCGAGATAGGCGGGATGGCTCCAACCCTCGACGGCTACCGGCAGCAGGTCGCCGGCCTCGACCAGCTCGGCGAGGCGTGCCTTGAAGTCGTCGACCGGGAGGCGGAAATAGTCGCGCAGGTCGCGCGCGGTGGCGACGCCCAGCGCGCGCGAGGCAATGCGCACGAGCTCGCGCTGCGCCTCGGCCGGCTCCGGTGTCGGCAGCGCCCGCACGGCGGCGGGCAGCACGCGCTCGGTGAGGTCGTAGACGCGCTCGAAGGCGCCGCGCCGCGTGGCGGTCGTCACCTCGCCGGCGAAGAACAGCCACTCCATGGCATACTTGGCGTCGCTCCAGCCCCACCATGGCCCGGTCTTGGCAGTGCCCGACTCGAGGTCGGAGGCGGCGAGGGGGCCGCGGCTGACGAGTTGGCGCCGCACCTCGTCGATGAAGGCGCCCTTCTCGCGGCGAAAGACATGCAGCTTGTTCTTGCCGTGGCCGGTGTGGGCCGCCGCCGCGCGCGCCATGCTCCAGCGCCACAGCGGATGGCTGGCCACCGGCAGCAGCGAGGCCTCGTGGGCCCAGAACTCGAACAGCCCCCGCGCGCTCGGCCGGCCCCAGGCGAGGCGGTCGAGATGGTCCGAGTCGTAGTTCCCCAGCCGCGAGAACAGCGGCAGGTAGTGCGCGCGGGCCAGTACGTTCACCGAATCGATCTGCAGCAGCCCCAGGCGATCGATGGCGCGCCGGACGTGGCCGGCATTGGTGGCGCCATCAGGGCGGGAGGTGCCAAAGCCTTGGGCGGCGAGGGCGATGCGACGAGCCAGCGCGGCGGAGACCTGTTCGCGCTTCACGATTCGATCTCCGGCCTCTGGGCGCTTTCTTCCCGGGAGCACTTCGGGCAGTGTCTCTCGTCGGTGGACGTGGAAGGCGGTGAAGGTGCGCAGGCGACTGGCATTCGAAGGACACAATCCTACTTTGGGAGAAGTCGTAGCGCAGTCCTATGTCCTGGCCTACACGGAAAACGTCGATTCCCTCGTCGCCGCTCTCGAGGCGGAAAAGTTCAATCCCACGGTGCTGCGCGCGGTCTACTCGGAGGAAGAGCAGACCTATTCGCGAAACGTCCGCACCTTCATGAATCACCACAACGCCTGGCTGCGCGCGGCGCAGCACGACGGTTTCACGCTGATTTGCGAGAGCGACTGCGTGCCGTGCCTTGGGCTGGCGTCGTTCCCGACCTTCTGGCCCTCGGACGATCCGGCGGCCTGGGGGTATCTGTACCAGGGCAGCCCGCGGATTCTGGCACTGATCGGCCCGGAGAAATATCTGCGCTGTCACACCTCGCCGCTGGTTGCCTACGTGGTGAACGCCGCGGTCGCCAGACAGCTGTGCGACGTCTTCGACGCCGAGATGTCCAAGCGCGATCCACGGAACTACTTTTCATTCGACGCGCACCTGCAGTGGTCGGCCATGGGCCGCGGCTGCCACGCCTTCATGCCGATGAAGCACTATGGCGAGCACGGCGGCCGGGCCAACCCCGAGCATGGCGCGCACGGCATGAGACGAGCGGGCGAGCACCGGGCCGACAACCTGGCCGGTCCGCTGCATTTCCTGCCGCAGTACTGCGAGGGCAGCCGGCGGGCCTACGCCTTCGCCCGTGTGAAGGAGCGCCTCTATGGGCTGGCGCGCCTCGCCACCAACAGGTGGATGGTCCGCACCAGCGTCTATCCCTATGGGATTTCGGACAGGCTCGAGATGGCGGCAGTGGGGCTGAAGCGGCTGCTGTTCTAGGCAGAGGCTTTCCAGGCCGCCACATTTTCCTTGAGATGATCGGCGCTGAACATCGAACAGACGAGGGCGTCGCAGCGGCAGGTCTCGCCCAGCGCCTGCAACAGATCGGACAAGGTAGCGATCCTGCCACCGCTTTCGTTCTGTTGGCGCAGGAATGAGAAGGGCGAGTGGGCGATGAAGCGCACGCCGCGCCACGCCTCGGGCAGGCTGAGGAGGGACCCGGTCACCGGAACCTGCACGACGGCCTCGGCCAGCAGGTCCTTGGCGGCGAGGAATTCCAGCCCTTGGTGCAAATCGCCTTCCATCGAGAAGCCATAGCGCCGGATCGTGCCGTCGCGCTTCAGCGTCTTGAACCAGTGGGCGACCTCCTCGACGCCGGGCGCCTCGGGCACGAAGTTGTGCAGCAGGAAGTCGTCGAGGTACGACACGCCGAGTTCAGCGAGGCTGGTCGCGAGGCTGCCGGACAGAATTTCGAGATCGTAGGTGCGGGACGGCTGGAAGCCGCCGGCGCCCGCCGCGCGCGCGACCTGCGTCTTGAGGCCGGGCGCCAGGGACAGCGCCCAGCGCGCGGCCGACTTCGCCGCGCTCAGCAGCGGCGAGGGCCTGACCGGTACGATGCCGCATTTGGAGACGATGCGGATCTCGCTGCGGTCATGGCGGCCAAGCACGCCGCCCACGACGCGTTCGGCGTCGCCCCAGCCGTAGGATCTCGCCGTGTCGAAATGGCGGATGCCGGCGGCGTGCGCGCGCTCGATCGCCGCCTCACCTTCCCGACGTGAAATACGGCCCATGATGGCGGCCGTGCCGAATCCCAGCGCCGGGATCATCGCGGGATCCTCATTGATAGCGGAACTGGAGCATGAGCCGGTCGGCGGACACCGGTGCCAGAGCCTTGTGATAGCAGGACGTGTCCTCCAGGAAGCCGGACCCGGCGGGCCCCTCGATCACGCGCTCGGCCGCGGGTCCGTAGGTTTCCCGCACCTCGGCATCGCTGAGGCGCGCGCTGCCAAGCAGGTGGCGCAGGCGCTTGCGCCGGCTGCTACCGGCGATCAGGGCGTGCGCGCCGTTCATGGCGTCGGTATCGAGGAGGTAGAAGTTAACGTAGAGGAAATTGAAGCCGTTGACGTCGTAGTGATAGTCGATCGTCTGCGAAGCGGCCCGCCGCTCGTCGTCGGACAGATGGTTGGCCAGACTCCAGAAAAACCAGCTCGACACCTCGGTCGGCCGATAGCCGAGGAACAGCGACGCCGCCTCGTAGAGGATCCTGTCGCCGGCAAGGGCGCGGATCATCGGCAGGCTGGCCGAGTTCCGGATCGTGGCGATCGCGAGATTGCCGCGGCGCTCGGGCGACCGCGACAGGGCCTCGTAGGTTCCGACGTCGGCATCGTTGAAGTGAAGCGGCAATGTCCTCGCGCACTGCTGCAGCTCGGCGATCGCGGCCGCGCCGAGGCGCGGTCCCATCGAATAGGACTGCTCGCGCATTTCCGCGATCTGTTGGGCGGCGGTCTTGCTGGACAGAATATGGCCCGAGCTCGCGACATCGATGGCGGCATCGGCGGGATGGTAGAGATCGCCGATCCTGAGTGGCGTACTGCCGCCGACCGCGTCCTTCAACCAGTTCAGCCGGGAGTAGACGTCCCGCACGGTGGCGAAGCGCCCCAGGAGATAGCTGGGACGGCGGCTCACCAGGAAGGCCAGCCGCTGCATCTTGGAGAACGGCAGGGAGGCACGACCGGACATGCCGAATACTACTACCGCGTTCGCTTGAGCGGAATACACTTCAGCGGAATACACTTCGCGTCCGTTCAATGGGGGAGAGATCATGATTCTGCCAATAGCTCGTGGCGTTCGCCGCCTTATCGCCGCACTTGCGCTGCCCGTCGTGGCTGCGGCCTGCGCGCCGGCCGGCGTCGACCAGAGCATCTTCACGCTGGGCTGGTCCAAGCTCGGCATTGGCTACGAGTCGTTCGTGAACACCCGCAACGACTGCGTCATGGCCGCCAGCGTCGTCACCGAAAACGCCGCGGGACGGGAACAGGCGATGCCGGCGGTCAGCGCGAGCCGCTTCAAGTCATGCATGCGCTCGAACGGGTGGGAGCCCAGCGCCGCGGGCTACAGCGCACCGCTCGGCTACAACGTGCGGATCGTGCAGTAAGATATCGTGCAGTGAGATCAGATGGCGGCGATCAGCAGGCCGCCAACGATGGCGACGTTGGACTGGAAATTGTTGCGGGCGTTTTCCCGCGCCGCTCCCTCCATGTCCCAGAAGTTCAGCATCATGATCGAGGCGGCAATGGTGAAGGCCACCAAGCCGAAGGCGGCCGGCGTGACCAGGACGCCGAGCGCCAGGCAGGCGCCGGCGGCGATCTGGAAGGTGGTGCCCGCCATCAGCGCCAATGCGGGCGCCGGCACGCCGCGCGCCCGCATCGCCGCGACGATCTCCGGATAGATGAAGAAGTGGCGCGAGCCGCCGACCACGAACATTCCTCCGAGAAGGACGCGGCCTGCGATCAACAGGAGAGCTGTGGTCTCGGCGGACATCGGCAAACTCCCTGGCATCGAGGTTACTTCGGCGTGCCGCGGCGCTCGCTATCGAGGCGCGCGATGGCCTTGGCGACGGTCTTGGCCTGGCGATCGGAGAGGTGGCGGTTCGTCCCGTATTGCCGGCAGAGGTGGGCGAGAAACGGGCTCTCGCTCGCATAGGCCTGCGCCTGTTTCATCAAGGCGTCGTGGACGTGGAGTGGCTCCTGCCGGCGGCCGGCCGACCGGGCGCGGAAAACCCTGATCGCAACGGCGACGACAATGGCGACGCCCGCGGCAATCAGGAAATCCCGCAGTGTGGGTGTGTTGCTCATATGTGTTTTCCCCGAGCTTCCCAATTCGTACCTGCAGTCATGATACAATGCCGTCGATGTCATTGGAGAGCGACCTCTATGCGCCGGTGAAGGCGCTGCTGGAAGGGCAGGGCTACGTCGTCAAGGGCGAGGTGCGCGGCTGCGATGTCGTGGCGGTGCGCGGCGCGGAACCGGCTGTCGTGGTCGAGCTGAAGCGGGCCTTCGGGTTGGGCCTGGTGCTGCAGGGCGTCGATCGCCTCGCGCTGACCGACCTCGTCTATCTCGCGGTCGGCCAGTGGCCCAAGCACATGAAGAACGTCAAGAAGCTTTGCCGCCGGCTGGGATTGGGCTTCATCGTGGTCAGCGGGGCCAAGGCCGACGTGGTGTTCGATCCGATGCCCTACCTGCCGCGCCCGAACAAGCGCAAGGCGGGCCGCGTGCTGGGCGAACATGCGCGCCGGGTCGGCGATCCCAATCTCGGCGGTCAGGCGATGCGCGCGCCGCTGATGACGGCCTATCGCCAGCAGGCGCTGCGCTGCGCCGAGTTGCTGGCCGCCAACGGACCGATGAAGGTGGCGGCGCTGCGAGCAGCCTGCGACGCGCCCAAAGCGGCAAGCATCTTGCGAAGTGACGTCTATGGCTGGTTCGAACGGGTCGAGCGCGGCATCTATGCGATCACGCCCAAGGGGCGCGAGGGCTTGCAGCAATTCGACCGCACGTCGGCCTAGATGCTGATCGCCCAACTGTCCGACCCGCATGTGCGGCCCGAGGGCGCGCTCTATCAGGACGTCGTCGATTCGAACGCGCAATTTGCCGCCGCCATCACCCATGTGAACGCGCTCGATCCCAGGCCCGATCTTGTGCTGCTGAGCGGCGATCTGGTCGATCACGGCGATGCCCGCGAGTACGCGATGCTGGCGACGCTGCTTGCCCGGCTGGAGAGGCCAGTGCTGGCGATCCCGGGCAATCACGACGAGCGCGAGGCGTTCCGGCGCGCATTCAAGGGGCAGGGCTGGTTGCCGGCGGCAGGAGCGATCAACTACGCAGCCGATTGCGGTTCGCTGCGCATCGTGGCGCTCGACGTCACCTTGCCGGGATTGCACCACGGTGCGGTGAGCGAGGAAGGTGCTGCGTGGCTCGATGAGGTATTGGCCGCGGAGCCAATGCGGCCGACGATCGTCATGATGCATCAGCCGCCGTTCGACACCGGCGTGCCCTATCTCGATCTCTACTCGTGTCGCGACGGGCATCGCCTCGCGGCGGTCGTCGCGCGCCATCCCCAGGTCGAGCGCATCGTCTGCGGCCACGTCCATCGGTTCATGCAGATCCGGTTCGGCGGCACGATGCTCTGCACGGCACCCTCGACCACGACGGCGATCGCCCTTCGCCTGAAGCCTGATGCCAAACCCGCGTCACATGTCGAGCCGCCGGCCCTGCTGCTGCATCACTGGCAGCCCGCAACCGGCCTGATCACGCACTTCGTGCCGATCGGCATTTTTCCAGGCCCGTATTCGTTCGCTTGAGTTGTCTTTGACATTCTAGCGCTGGAGCGGTTGAGTTGGCGCAGCGGTCAGCGCGTTCGGCTCGTCTTCGGGATGACATCGTCGTGAAATCACTCAATTGGCTGATGCGCGTGCTGCTCGGACTTGGCGGCATCGTGCTCGCCTATCAGGCGTGGCCGATCTCCCGCGCCGCATGGCAAGCCCAGAAGGCCGATACCGTCCTCAATCAGCTGCGCTCCGTCAGTCTGCTGGGAAGCGGTCAGACCGCCCAGCTCCCCGGCATCGTTGCCGGGATCGCCGCCCTCGATCGCGCCGTTGCCGCCGATCCGGTTGCCAGCCGTTATCTGGAGCGTTCGGAGCTGGTGGTCGGCGCCGCGCTGACGCCGAGACTCGACGTGACGATGGATCAACGCATCGCCTGGCTGCGAAGCGCCGAGGCCGATCTCAACGTCGGGCTGGGCGCGGCGCCGGCCCGCGGCATCGCCTGGGCGCGCCTCGCCGCCGTGCGGCAGGGACTTCAGGGAACGTCGCGCGGTGTCGTGGACGCGCTGCTGATGTCGATCGACACCGCGCCGATGCTGAGGGCGGTCTGGCCGGCGCGGCTGCAGTTGATCCTCGACAATTGGGTGGCCTTCACGCCCGCGGAACGCGAGCGTCTCGGCGCCTATGTCGTCATGACGTGGCGCCTCAATCCGGAACGACGCTGGCTCGCCGAAGTCGTCCGCTCGCCGGTCGACGAGCTGTTCGTGCGCTACTTCCTGCGCGACGAACCCGGTGCCCAGGAGGAGTTCGCGGGCCATCTGGAATACCTGAGGAAACTCAAGAAATGACGCCGCGGGACGCCGACGACAGCGATGCCGGCGAAGCAGTGCAGCCGCGGTCCCTGGCCCTCAGGGTGGTCGACAACTTCGTCGTTGCGCTGTTCTTCGCGCCGGTGATGCTGTCGGCGCTGCTGCTCGGAGGCGTTCGCGACTGGGCGTGGGCGCCGATCGCCGGGATGATCGGCGTGGTGTCGGTGCTGGTGGCGCTGGGCTTCGGCGCCGGCAAGGGCTTCGAGGTCGGCGAGCGCGAACGGCGGCCGCTGCTGGTGCTGATCGCCTGCTTCATCGTCTTCGTGGCCTTCGCGCTCCTGCAGATGTCGTCGATCGCGCCGGCCTCGGGCAGCGCCTGGCTCTATGCCGCGGCACTCAGGATCCTGGGAAAGGCCCATGCCGCCGTGCCCGATATCGCCGTCGACGCGGCGCGCAATACCCTGATCAAATGCGTCACCTGCGGGCTGATCTTCCTGATGGCGCGCGCCATCTGCAAGGAGCGCGCGCGCGCGCGGATGCTGCTGATGCTGCTCGTCGCCAGCGCCGTCGTGGCCGTGGCCTATGGCCTCGTCATGCAGGTGACGACGCACGGCTGCTACGTCGGCACCTATGTGAAGAAGCAGGGCGAGTACGATCTCGGATCGTATTGCCTGATGTCCGGCACATTCGTGAACAGCAATTCGTTCGCCTCCTATGTCGGCATGACGATGGTGGCGGCCGTCGCCCTGGTTCTGAGTGGTCGCCGCCGCGAGCCACCCGCCGGCTACGACGGGCGCCTGCTGCAGAGGTTCGAAGCCGTGATGACGGGCTCCAGGATCGTGCTGCTGGCCATCATCTTCTTTCTTCTGGGCGGGCTCCTGATGTCGGCGTCGCGGGCGGGCGTTGCCGCGAGTGTCGCCGGCGCGCTGGTGCTCGTGATGCTGCTGATGCGCGGGCAGTGGCGCGAACGGCCGGATCTGGTGCGCTTGTTCGTGGCCGCGCTGGTGATCGTGCTGGTGTTCGGCGTGATCGCAGGCAGCGCTTTGCTCACCAAGACATTGCGCGCCGGCGATTCCTCGGTCCGTGTCGCGATCTGGTTGACCTCTCTCGACGCCATCGGCCTGTCGCCCTGGCTGGGATGGGGACTGGGCAGCTTCGCCGACATCTTCACCATCCTGCAGCCGGCCTCGATCACCCAGCCCAACAACCTCGCCCATTCGACGCCGCTCGAGACGATCGTCGAACTCGGCGTGATCGGCGCGATCCCGGCGTTTGCCGTCGTCCTGCTGCCCTGGGGTGTTTGTCTGCGCGGCGCGTTCAGGCGGGAGTACCACCACCGGATCCTGCCGGCGGCAGCCTTCGCCATCGTCGCCGTGCCGATCCTCCATTCGATGGTGGATTTCAGCCTGCAGATCCCGGCGGTCGGCTACGCGACGAGCGCGCTGCTCGGCATGGGATGGGCGCAGGCCTTCGGCTGTGCAACCTCGACGCTACGTCGGAGGTAGCGCGGCCTACTTCGACAGGGCGCGGATCTCGCCATAGAGCGCCGCCATTTCGGCGGCGATGTCGCTCGCCGAGCGGGTCCGCAGGCTGTTGGCAGCGCGGTGGGTGACCTCTGTGGGATCGGCCACGGCCTGCTGCATCGCTGCGGCCCAAGCCTGCGGCTCATCGAAGGGCAGCAACCAGCCATCGACGCCGTCGCGGATTCGCTCAGTAATGCCGCCGAGATCGGCGCCCATGACCGGCACGCCCATCGCATGGGCCTCGAGCACGACGATGGGCCCGGTCTCCTGGCAGTGCGAGGGAACGGCAAGGACATCGAGAGTTTCGAGGAATGCCGGGATGCGGTCATGCGGCAGCGCGCCCAGGAGCTCGATGCGGCGGTCCCTTTGCGCGGCCTCTTCGACCAGCCGGCGATTCTCCGGCTCGTCGGTGGAGCCGGCGATGATCAGCCGGAGCTTGGTTTCGGCAGGAAGAAGCGAGACCGCCTCGACCAGGGTTTGCACGCCCTTGTACGCATCCAGCCGGCCCACGAATCCGATGGCGAGGTCGCGACCGCTTCGCCCGGGGGGAGTCCGCTCGTTGCTGCCGAACGCTTCGCCCGCCGCCTGGCCGCTCAGCAGGAGCTTGTCGGCGGCAATGCCGTTGGACCGAAGGGCCGCGTGCATCCACCGGCTGGGAACGACGATCCGCCCGCTCAACCGGGCGATCTCGTGCAGCCGTGCCGCCTGGCTTTCCGCCATCGCGCGCGCGGAGGCCAAGGTCACCGCGCGCCGGAGCGTCGAGCGGGCCGCCCATGCCGGTGGCGTCCATTTCGGCAGGTGCGCGAGCAGGCGAGCGGCCGGCGCGGGAAGGCCGCGGCTCTCGGCCCAGCAATAGGCGCAGCGCCGCTCGTCGATCCGGCCATCGCAAGCCGTCTTGCCCTCGAGCAGCACGGTGCCCCTCATGCAGATGGCGGCGGGCACGTGCAGGGTGACGATGCTCGGGATTTTCAACTCCGCGACCTGGCGGAGATGTTCGAGGCCCGCTCCGGTCGTCCAGGAATGGAGATGGAACAGATCAGGTTCGAGACGGCGGACGAGATCCCGGAAGTAGGTCCGGTCGGCATGCGCCGGGTAGCGAATGACGGGAACGCCTTCCCAGGGATATTCGCGGTAAGCGCCGTCGGTGGCGGCGATGATCGAACTCTCGACGTCGCGCTCGGCCAGCGCGGCGGCGAGGTCGCGGACATAGACTTCGCTGCCGCCGACCTGGTCGGGAAAGTAGAACCCGACGCAATGAACGACACGCAGGCTCATGGCCGCCCGAGGAGGCGTGCTCTCAGGTTGACGAGCCGTTCCGTGCGGCGGAAGCCGAGCGTGCGGTAGGCCAGCGCCAGGCTGCGCCGGATGGGGGCCGCGAAGGCGGGGTCGAGTTCATGGATCCAGTCGTATACGGCGGCGGCCTCCGCCGGATGCGTCTTGGCGAGCTCGCGCATCAGCGACCAGACGAACCTGAGCGGCGCCCGCTTGCGCCTGGGCGACAGTTCGCCGGCCGCGGCCAGCAGGGTAAACGCCTTGCGATACATCGTGAGCTGCTGCCAAGTGGCGACGGTCTTCACGATGCCGCCGGAGTCCTGCAGGCGGCCACGGTGGTGGCGGCGATGGACAAAGGCCGGCTTGCGATAGACCACAACGCGCGGCTTCCTCAGCGCAACCTCGATCATGAACATCCGGTCGTCAATGAAGGCGAAGTCCTGGCGGTGGGGGATGCCGAGGATGAAGTCGCGGCGAAACAGGAACGCCGAATAGTGCGAGCTCCAGCCCTCGCCGAGCTGCTGGGCGATGAAGTCGTCGCAGTCCGCCCAGGTAAGGGTGTGAAGAGTGTTCGAGACATCGTCGCAGTCCTGGTAGCCGGCAACGACCACGTCCGCCGCTTCGTCACGCGCCAGGCGGAGCTGATCGTCATTGGCGCCTTCGGCCAGCCAATCATCGGAATCGAGGAAGCGGACATACCCGCCCTGCGCGACCTTGAGCGCCTCGACGACCGCCCAGTCCTTGCCCCAGTTGTCCATGCGGATCGCCGTGACGCTGGGCTGCTGCTGAAGCCATTCCCAGGTGCCGTCGGTGCTGCCGTTGTCGACAACGATGACCTCGACCCTCGCGGCCGTGGCGAGACATGATTGAACCGCGTTGGGCAGCGCCCAAAGCCTGTTGTAGGTCGGGATGACGACCGAGATGTCGATCATTTGGAGCTATCGTGGCGTGGAACGGGGCAACGGCCGTGAGTCGGGCTGAGCCGTTTTCGGCACGACCCGGCGGAAAGGCAAGAAAACCGTGCCCGATTGGCCGGCCGTGATCGTGTGCGTGGTTGCCCGTTCCCGTTCATGTCGCCATATTGTATCACTGACAGTGCGACGATGTTGCATTTCGCTTCCTGAGGACGGAGACAAACTTGCGGAGGGCCATCCCGGTCGAGCCAGCGCCCGCCGACTCGGTGTCTGAACGGACGCCGGCAATGCCGTCGGCGCCGCAGCGGTTCATCGAGGCGTGGATCGATGCGTCCCTGGGATTCGTGTTCTGCGTCATTCTGCCGATCCCCTTGTACGCGCCCGCCGGGCCGTTCGCGAAGGAGTTCGGCCCCACCGAGTTCACTATCGTGGCAACGGCGATCGCCTATGCGATCGTCTGGTACTGCGGCCGCCGACTCGACGCGTTTCCCCGCGCGACGCTGCAGGGCAACATGGGCTACGTCGCCCCGATCGCCGTCCTGACCTACGCCCTGGTCGCCGCATTCCTTCTGTTGCTTCGCCTGGACTATTCGCGCTTCCAGCTCTTCGGCAGTGGCATCCTCACGGTGCTGTGGATGGCGGTAGCCGCCCAGATGCGGGCGCGATACATGATCCGCAACTACGCAGTGATCCCCAAGGCCTCGATCGCGACCATGCCGGAACTGCACGCCTGCCGGTGGCTCGACTTCGACGAGGTTCAACGCCGGCAGACGCGTGTCGACGCCATCGTGGCCGATCTCAGCGCCGAACTTCCCGACGGGCAGATCGAGGCGCTGGCTGACGCCGCGATCGCCGGCGTGCCGGTCCTGGACCGCCGCTACATCGTCGAGTCCCTGACCGGACGCACCCCCCTGGGCGGACTGACACCCAACGAATTCGGCGCCCTGCTGCCGTCACGCCAATACCTCGTCGTCCGTCGCGTCATAGAATTCATCCTGACAGTGGTGGTGCTGCCACTGCTGGCGATCATCCTTGCTGTCATCGCCGCCTGGGTTCGCTACGACAGCCCGGGGCCGGTATTTTTCGTCCAGAGCCGCGTCGGCCGTCGTGGCCGTGTGTTCCGCATGTTCAAGTTCCGCACCATGTATCATGGTGCCCTGGGACCGAGCTTCACCGCGACCTCCGATCCCCGCGTCACCCGCGCCGGCACCTTTCTGCGTCGCTGCCGGTTCGATGAACTGCCGCAGATGTTCAATGTCCTGAAGGGTGACATGAGCTGGGTAGGTCCGCGGCCCGAAGCGCTGTCGCTGGAAAAGGGATATGTTCGCGACATCCAGCACTTCGCGCTGCGCGGCATCGTTCGTCCCGGCGTCACCGGCTGGGCCCAGATCAACCAGGGCTACGCCCACGAGGCCGATGCCATGCGGTCGAAGCTGGAGTACGACCTCTACTATCTCAAGCATTGCTCGCTGTGGCTCGATTTGGTGATTGTCCTGCGCACCTTTGCCGTGGTGTTCCGCGGCACCGGCGCGCGCTGACAGCCGCCTTCGCCGAAGCACCCATCGCATGTGCGGAATCGCCGGCATATTCGCCTACCTGAACGTTGCCCCGCCGGTCGATCGCGCCGAACTCGGGCGCATGAACGACCGCATGGCAGCGCGCGGTCCCGACGACACCCGGCAATGGTTCGGGGCCGACGGGCGTGTGGGTTTTGCCCACCGGAGACTGGCGATCATCGACTTGTCCGAGGGCGGTGCCCAGCCGAAGTCGAGTGACGACGGCGCGCTCACCATCACCTTCAACGGCGAGATCTATAATTACCGCGAGCTGCGCACCGAGTTGCAGGCGAGGGGTCGCATCTTCCACAGCGAGTCCGACACCGAGGTACTGCTGCAGCTCTATGCCGAGTACGGCGCCGCCATGGTCGGGCGGCTGCGCGGCATGTTCGCCTTCGGCCTCTGGGACTCGCGGCAACGCCGGCTGCTGCTGGCGCGCGATCCGCTGGGCATCAAGCCGCTCTATTGGGCCGACGACGGCTGGACGCTGCGCTTCGCCTCGCAGGCCAAGGCGTTGCTGGCCGGTGGCGCGGTTTCGAACGATCCCGATCCAGCCGGCATCGTGGGCTTCCATCTCCTGGGCAGCGTGCCTGAACCCTTCACGGTCTGGCGCAGCATTCACACGCTGCCGGCTGGAACGACGCTCGTGGTCGATGCCGCGGGGCCGGGAGCGCCACAGCACTACTATGATGTCGCGGGCGCGCTTGCCGCGCGGGCAACCGCCGGGGTGGTCGATCCGGCCGCGGCGCGCCGTCAGCTGGCGGCTGCCGTGCACGATTCCGTGCGGCATCATCTGGTGGCCGACGTTCCGGTCGCCGTGTTCCTTTCTGCCGGCCTCGATTCGGGTGCGCTGCTCGGGTCGATGGCGCAGCTGGGCGCACGCGACATCTCGGCCGTGACGCTCGCCTTCGAGGAGTTCCACGGCGACAACCTCGACGAGGCGCCGCTCGCGGCCGAAGTCGCCGCCCGTTATGGTGCGCGCCATATCGTCCGCACCGTCGATCGCGCCGAGTTCGAACGCGATCTGCCGGCGATCCTCGACGCCATGGATCTGCCGACCATCGATGGCATCAACACCTGGTTCGTGGCCAAGGCGGCGCGCGAGGCGGGTATAAAGGTGGCGCTGAGCGGCCTCGGCGCCGATGAATGTTTCGGCGGCTATCCATCGTTCACCGACGTGCCGCGAAGCGTCCACTGGCTGCAGCCGGTGGCGTGGTTGCCCGGGCTTGGCGCGCTCGTCCGTCGCGGCATATCGGCGGCGATCGGCGCGGGCCTCGACGTTCATCCCAAGGCCGCGGGCCTGCTGCAGTACGGCGGTAGCTGGGCCGGCGCCTACCTTCTCCGCCGCAGCGTCTACATGCCCTGGGAACTCGACGATCTGCTCGATCCCGTGATGCTGAAGGAAGGCCTGCGACGGCTGGCACCGCTGCAGCGGATCGGCGCCGTGCTGCGAGACGGCAGCGCGCTCGGCGATTTCGATCGCGTCGCGGCCCTTGAGACGTCGCTCTACATGCGCGATCAGCTCCTGCGCGACGCCGACTGGGCAGGCATGGCGCATTCGGTCGAGATTCGCGTGCCCTATGTCGATCCCTTCTTTCTGGCAGCGCTGCCGCCGGGCGACGCGCTGGCGGCGGCGGATGCCAAGGCGGCGGTTGCCGACGTTCCGGATCCGCCACTGCCGGCGGCGAGCCGCCTCAGGCGCAAGACAGGGTTCGTGACGCCGGTGGGCCGCTGGCTGCGGGAGGCGAGCGGGGCGGCGGCCAGCGGGGCAGGGGACGGGAAGGTGAATTTCTCCGTGGCCTCCCGCAACTGGGCGCTACGTGTCTGGCAGGCCGGTTGGACCGGCCCCGTCGCCGCATAGTTCGTCGATGGTTGTCCGCGTCCTGGCCCTTGTTGGCGACTGCTACGGCGGACTTGGCGGGATCGCGCGCTACAATCGCGACCTGTTCGAGGGCCTTGCGGCCGGCGGGACCGAGATTCTGGTGCTGCCTCGGCTGGGAGATGCTCATGATCTCGCACTGCCGCAGGGTATCCGGCAGCAGCCGGCGATTTCCAGTCGGCTGAAATTCTCGATCGCGGCAGTGTGGGCCGCCTGGCGTGCGCGTCCGGTCGACGTCGTGTTCTGTGGCCATGCTTACATGGCGCCGTTGGCCTGGATGCTGGCCCGCCTGTTCGGCGCCCGCTACTGGCTGCAGGCGCATGGTGCCGACATCTGGCGCGATCGTCCCGAGAGCGAGCGCGTGGCGATCGAGGCCGCCGATCAGGTGACGACCGTCAGCCGGGCGACGCGCCGCATCCTGCTGGGCCGTACCAACCTGGCACCGGAGCGCGTGCGGGTACTGCCCAACACGGTGGGTGATCAGTTCGTGCCGGGTCCACCCCCGGAGGCATTGCGGGCCCGCCTCGGACTGGGGCAGGGGCCGATCCTGCTCACCGTTGGGCGCCTCGCGTCCGGCGAGCGTTACAAGGGGCATGAGCAGATCTTCGCAGCCCTGCCCGCACTGCGCGCGATCTTCCCCGAGCTGGTCCACGTGGTGGTCGGCGAGGGCGACGATCGTGCCCGCCTGGAAGCCCGCGCGGCCGAGCTTGCGCCGGCGCCCGGAGTGGTGCGTTTCCTGGGCTTCGTTCCCGACGAGGAGCTGCCCCAGCTCTATCGGCTCGCCGACCTTTTCGTCATGCCAAGCTCGGAGGAGGGCTTCGGCATCGTCTATCTCGAAGCCGCGGCCTGCGGCCTGCGCGTGGTCGGCGGCGCCGGCGGCGGCGCAGCCGACGCCATACCCGATGCGCGCGTAGGCCTGATCGTCGATCCGCTCGACCGGGCAGCGCTGATCGAGGCCATTCGGCGGTCGCTGGGGCAGGGAAAGGTCGACCCCGCCGCGATAGAAGCCTACCGGAGGCCGCATTTTGCCGCCGCGGCACGACTACTCCTCGCTCGCGTTCAGGCCCGGCCGTGTCGTAAGAGGGGGATGCCATGACATCTCCCAACTCCGATCCCGCGCGAACCCTCGTTCTCGAGGCCGGCCGTGCGGATCTGCAGTATTGGCGCGACCTGTGGCGCTATCGCGAGCTGTTCTTCATCCTGGCGTGGCGCGACGTGTCGATACGCTACAAGCAGACCGTGATCGGCCTTGCCTGGGCGTTCATCAGACCTTTCATGACGATGGTCGTCTTCACGGTGGTCTTCGGCAAGATCGCCAAGCTGCCGTCCGAGGGCGCCGCACCCTACGCGGTGATGGTCTTCGCCGGATTGCTGCCGTGGACGCTTTTCGCGTCGATCCTGAGCGACGCCTCGACCAGCGTCGTCGGCAACTCCAACCTGATCAGCAAAGTCTATTTCCCGCGTCTGATCATCCCGCTCTCGACGGTCCTGGTGGCATTGATCGACTTCCTGGTCAGCCTCGCCATCCTCGCCGGCCTGATGCTGTGGTACGGCGTCGTGCCGGGATGGCAGATCCTGTTGTTGCCGGTATTCGTGGCGCTGGCCGTTCTGTGCAGCGTCGGTCCAGCGATGTGGGCGGCGGCCGTGCTGGTGAAGTATCGCGATTTCCGCTTCATCGTTCCCTTCGTGACGCAGATCGGCCTCTACATCTCGCCGGTCGGCTTCTCGGGCAAGATCGTGCCGGAGCAGTGGCAGCTCCTCTACAGCCTCAACCCGATGGTCGGCATCATCGATGGATTCCGCTGGTGCATCCTGGGCGGCGACAGCCCGCTGGACGGGCAGGGGTTCGCCATCAGCATGGCCGTGGTTGCTCTTCTGCTGTGGTGGGGCGGACGCAGCTTCCGCCGCTCCGAGCGCGCCTTTGCGGATGTGATCTGAACATGAGCGACGTCGTCATCCGCGCCGACAAGATCGGCAAGAAATTCCGGATCGGCCACCATCTCGCCGATCACGGCACCTTCCGGGAGGCGATGCTTCGCGGCCCGCGCAACCTGTTGCGCGGCGTGGCCGACATCTTCAGCGGCCGCGCCGTGGTCGCGGGTGATTCCGTCGAGGAATTCTGGGCGCTGCGCGAGGTCGATTTCGAGATCAAGCGCGGCGAGGCCGTCGGCATCATCGGGCGCAACGGCGCCGGCAAGACGACGCTGCTAAAAATCCTGTCGCGGATCATCGAGCCGACCGAGGGTCGGCTGGAGATCACCGGGCGCGTGGCCAGCCTGCTCGAGGTCGGCACCGGCTTCCATCCCGAGCTGAGCGGCCGCGAGAACGTCTTCCTGAACGGCGCCATCCTGGGCATGAGCCGCGCCGAGGTGCACCGCCGCTTCGACGAGATCGTCGATTTCTCCGGCGTCGAGAAGTTCATCGACACGCCGGTCAAGCGCTACTCCGTCGGCATGCATGCGCGCCTGGCCTTTGCGGTCGCAGCCCATCTCGAGGCGGAGATCCTGGTCATCGACGAGGTGTTGGCGGTGGGCGATTCGGAATTCCAGGCGCGATGCCTGGACCGGATGTCCAAGGTGGCGAAGGACGGCCGCACCGTGCTGTTCGTCAGCCACAATCTCGCGGCCGTCATGGCCCTCACGCAGCACGCGCTGGTCTTCAGCACCGGCCGCCTTTCGTTCGATGGCCCGATCGAGACGGCGATCTCCCACTACTCGGCGTCCCTTGGCAAGGCGAGCAGCGGCGGCAATTGGGGCCGCGCGCGAAATGCGACGCTGATATCGGCAACCGTGCTCGACGGGCAGGACAAGCCGACCGATCGGTACAAGCCCGGTGAGCCGCTTCGCGTCCATGTCGTGTTAGAGACGGACGGCATGCCCGGCATGTCTCTCGAACTGACTCTGCGCGACGAGCTCAACCTGCCAGTGGCATTCTATTCATCGGCCGTTTTCAGCCGGACGTCGCTGCCGTCGGAGGCCGGGCGGTACGAATGCACGGTCTCGCTTGCGCCTTACTACCTGGCGGCCGGCGAATACTGCTTCGACCTCCGAACGACCTATACCAACATCACCGACGACCATCGCGTCGACAACGCGGTGCGGTTCGTCATCGACCACTGCAGTCCCGACGGCATCCCCTATAACTTCAAGCAGAGCGCAGGGCAGGGGACGATGGCCATGAGGCTGGCGGAGCCGCTGCGGTTCGCTGCGCTGCCGACGCCGGACCCGAGTTGAGCGTCGCGGCATGCGTGGGACGATCTGCATCGTGAGCCCAGGCAACCTGGCGTCGAATCCCCGTGTGTTGAAGGAAGCGGCGGCACTCCACGGCGCAGGCTACAAAGTCACCAATGTTGTTTGCGACTACAGCGAAGAGCTGAAGGGTACCGACGACGAGATCGTGGCCAAGGTCCCGTGGAAGGTCGTGCGCGTGCCGCGTCCCTTCGCCGAACGGGGCATCACGATCTTCGCGGGCCGGCTTGCGCGGCTTGCTGCGGCCGCCTGCGCCCGCATCTCCCCAGGGCTGGCCGCGCTCGCCACGGGCGGGCCGGTCTCGACGCTCCGGCAGGCGGCGCTCAAGGTGCCGGCCGACCTCTACATCGCTCATTACATTGCGGGTCTGGCGGCCGCCGCACCGGTCGCGCGCCGTCGCGGTGCGATGCTGGGCTTCGACGCCGAGGACTTTCATTCAGGCGAAGGCACCGGCGGGGCGGACGAAGAGTTCCGCATGAAGGCGATTGCGACGATCGAACGGGCCTATCTGCCATCCTGCACCTATGTCACGGCGGCGGCACCGCTGATCGCCGAGGCCTATGCAGCGGCCTATGGAGTTGCCGCGACCCCGGTGCTCAATGTCTTTCCGCTCGACATGGCGCCAGCTGCTCCGTCGCCCGCTGCCGCGGTCGGATTAAGGGCATATTGGTTCTCGCAGACCATCGGGCTCGATCGCGGATTGCAACCCTTCATCGAGGCGATGGCGCGCACGAAGGTGCGTGTCACGCTCGACATTCGCGGTGGGAACTTGAGGGGCAGTGGCGACCGGCTGATGGCGCAGGCCCGCGACCTCGGCATCGCCGATCGCGTATCGATACTGCCGAAGGCGCCGCCCGACCAGATGGTGATCTTGGCGGCGGGATACGATGTGGGCTTGTCGCTCGAGACGGACGTCAGCGAGAATCGCAATCTCTGTCTCACCAACAAGGTCTTCACGTATCTGCTTGCCGGAATTCCTGCCGTGATGAGCGATACGCCGGCGCAAAGTGCCATCGCCCGCGAACTCGGCGCCGCCGCGGCGGTGGTGTCGCTGTCCGATCCGGCGGCAATCGCCGCCGTGCTCGACCGGCTGGGCGGATCGCCGGCGGCTCTGGCGGTGGCGAAGAGCGCGGCGTGGCGGCTCGGCCGCGACCGCTACAATTGGGATATCGAAAAGGATGTCCTGGTGGCGGCCGTCGACCGGGCATTCGCCCGTCGCGGCCGCGGCGCCACCAAGGAGGGACAGTGATGCGCCTGCTGCTGACCGCGGATCCGGAGATCGAGGTTCCGCCCAAGACCTACGGCGGCATCGAGCGCGTCGTCGACGTGCTGGTGCGCCGGCTGCGCGCCGCAGGTCATCAGGTCGGCCTCGTCGCAAGACCGGGCTCGTCCTGTCCGGCCGACCAGCTCTTCGCCTGGCCCGGCCTGAGTTCGCTGTCGGCCACCGACACGCTCGCCAACATGTGGGCGCTGCGCCGGGCGGTGCGGACTTTCCGTCCTGACCTGATCCACAGTTCCTCGCGCATCGCCTATCTGCTGCCACACCTGCGCGGGCCGGTGCCCGTCGCCATGACCTTCCAGCGCGAGCCGACGCCGCGCACCGTGCGTCTGGCGGTGCGCCTCGCCGCACCGCACGTTCTCACCTTCACGGCCTGCAGCGAAGATCTCGCTCGCCGCGGCCGGCCTTACGGTGGCGAGTGGCACGGCATCCCGAATTTCGCCGACACCGAGGCGCTCGCCTTCAGCCCGAGCGTCGGCGCCGATGCGCCGCTGGTGTTTCTCAGCCGGGTCGAGAGCATCAAGGGCGCGCACTGGGCGATCGAGATCGCCCGCCGCACGAAGCGGCGCCTGGTGATTGCCGGCAACCACGCCGAAGCGGGCGAGGAGGGCGCCTACTGGCGCCAGCAGATCGAGCCGTGGATCGGACGCGACGGAATCGAATATGTCGGCCCCGTCGACGACGCCCAGAAAAATGTGCTGCTGGGGCAGGCGCGGGCCATGGTGGTGCCCATCCAGTGGGAAGAACCCTTCGGTATCGTCTTCGCCGAGTCGCTGGCCTGCGGCACGCCGGTGATATCCTGTCCGCGCGGCTCCTTGCCCGAGATCGTCCGGCCCGGCATCGACGGCTTTCTGATCCAGAGCATCGAGGAGGGCTGCGAGGCGGTGGCCAAGCTGGGCACGATCGACCGGGCGGTCTGTCGCCGCCGCGCCGAGGAGCATTTCTCGCCGGACGCGGTCGTCGCGCGCTATCTCGAACTCTATGCCCGCATGCGGGCGGCGCTGCCCCGCCGATGAACCGGCGCGTCGCGCTGGTGAGCGGACATTTTCCCCCCAGCAATCTTGTGGGCGCCCAGCGCGCGCGCCTGTGGTCGCGCTACCTGCCGGAGTTCGGCTGGGAGCCCATCGTCGTGACCGGCGACCCCGCGCAGTACGAGGAGCAGCCCGATCCCGACCTCGCGCGGCTGGTCGCGCCGGGATTGCGGATCATCCATGCCGCGACAATGTCGACGCGTCCGATACGGCTCGTGGGCGACATCGGCGTCCGCGCCTTCTGGGGTTGCTATCGCGCGCTCTCGGCGCTGGCGGCGGCGCGCGACATCGATTTCGTGCTAGTGACCATTCCCGCCAATTTCCTGGCGCCGGTTGGCCGTCTCATTCATAGGCGCTACGGCGTGCCCTACGGCATCGACTACCAGGATCCGTGGCTCAATCGCACACCTGCCGCCGACAGGCCTTTTAGTCGGGCCTGGGGCTCGCATCATCTCGGTGCGTGGCTGGAACCGTGGTCGGTGCGCGAGGCGGCGTTGGTCACCGGGATGGCGCCGGGCTACGTCGCGGGCATGCTGGAGCGCAACCCCGCCGTGGCCGAGAAGGCCGTGCTCGCCTACATGCCGATGGGCAGTGCCCCCGAGGATTTTGCCCTGGTGCGGAGCCTCCATCGTGCATCGTTCCTGTTCGATCCTGGCGACGGCTGTTTCCACATGATCTATGCCGGCGCGTTGCTGCCGGCGGGTTTCGTCGTGCTCGATACCTTCCTGGCCGGCCTCGGCAAGCTGCGCGAAATCGCGCCCAAGGTCGCTGCGCGGCTTCTCGTGCATTTCGTCGGCACCGGCACTTCGCCCGACGATCCGCAGGGCCACCAGGTCCTGCCGCGGGCGCGCCGCGCCGGCGTCGCGGAGATGGTCCGGGAACATCCGCATCGCATCGGCTATGTCGACGCGCTCAACCATCTGATGCAGAGCAACGCCGTCCTCGTGCTGGGCTCGACCGAACCGCACTACACGCCCTCGAAAGTCTTCCAGGCCATGCTGTCGCGCCGGCCGGTGTTCGCGATGCTGCACGAGAAGAGCACGGCGGTGGAGATGATCCGCCGGGCGCACGCGGGATGGGTGTCGCCGCTCACGGCCGAGGCGCTGCCCGATCCGGCGAGCCTGGCCGAGGCGTTGCGATCCTTCATCGAGCACCCGGTCTTCGATGCCGAGGCCGTCGATCGGTCGGATTTCGAGACCTATTCGGCGCGCGAATCGACGCGTGCCCTGGCGGCGGCGCTCGATGTGGCCTGCGAGCGGCATCATGCACGCGACCCTGGCTCGGTGGCCTGACATGGCGCTTCGCATCGGCTTCTTGATCAGCCACCCAATCCAGTACTATGCGCCGATCTTCCGCGCACTCGCGGATCACTGCGACCTGACGGTCTTCTTTGCCCACCGTCAAACGGCCGAACAGCAGGCCCGTTCGGGTTTCGGCGTGGCCTTCGATTGGGATGTCGATCTCTTGGCGGGCTACCACAGCAAGTTCCTGCACAACGTCGCGCGGGCGCCGTCAACGGATCGGTTCTTTGGTTGTGACACTCCCGATATAGCTGGAGAAATTGCCGGCGGCGCCTTCGATGGCTTCATCGTGCCGGGCTGGGCTCTGCGCACTTATTGGCAAGCCGTGCAGGCCTGCCGCCGGGCTGGAGTTCCTGTGCTCGTCCGCGGTGATTCGCAGCTCCTTGGTCGGCGGAGCGGCGTGATTCGCCTTGCCAAGACTCTGGGCTTCCGCAGCGTCCTCCGACGATTTGATGGATTCCTGTACGTGGGTCGACTGAACCGGGCCTATCTTCTGCATTATGGGGCGCGCCCCGATCGCCTGTTTTTCTCACCGCACTGCGTGGACAACGATGCCTTCAGGCAGCGCAGCGACGCGGTGCGGCAGCAGCTCGAATCCACAGTCCATGATCCCTCGAGGGCGCGGCGCATCCTGTTCGTGGGCAAGTTAGTCGACGGCAAGCGTCCACTCGACGTACTGCAGGCGGCATTGCAGGTCCGCGCGCGCGGCGTTGTCGTCGAAGTGGCATTTGCGGGATCTGGCGAACTGCAGGGCACACTGAAGGACGCCGCCACGGCAGCCGGACTACCCGTGCGCTTTCACGGTTTTGTCAATCAGAGCAAGATGCCCGGCATCTACGCATCCGCCGATATCATCGTCGTGCCGTCGGCCGGCGAGACCTGGGGATTGGTTGTCAATGAAGCCATGGCCTGTGGTATCCCGGCGGTGGTTTCTGATGCCGTGGGATGTGGTCCCGATCTGATCGAACCGGGCGCCACAGGCGCGATTTTTCCACTCGGCGACGTCACCGCAATGGCCAGCAGAATCCAGGAGGTACTCGCCTTCGATCGCAACCGCACGCAAAGGGCATTGGCCGAGCGGATGGAAACCTACTCGCCAGAGCGCGCAGCGCAAGGTATTGCAGTTGCGGCAGATACCTTGAAGCACCAAAGCAGATAGACATGCAGCGCAAACCCGTGCGAGTCCGGTTGTGGTGACCGTCAGCCCTCCTGTTCGTATGCGGGCTAAGTCGCGGCGCCAAGTCCTGGATTTTGGCCTTCTTCGGCGCGCGTTCCTGATCTTCGGATTGGTGCTGCTCTTGCTTGCGCCGCTAACGGTGGAGCCCGTGGCGTTTGCGGCGGGCGCTTTCGTGCCTTGGCTCGTGCTGAGCATCGTCGGCAAGCCAAATATGCCGGTTGCCGTAGTCTTCTATTTCATCTGGCAATGGGCCCAGATATTCGCGCGGGTCATGCTGTCCGTGATCGACGGCCAGTCGATGACGATGGGGCCCTACGGACCGATTGTTCCCAATGCCTACTGGTACATGCTCGCGAGCGTCATAGTCTTGGCGCTCGCATTTCGCATGGTCCTCGGCGAGTTGCGGCTTCCGGCTCCGGCAGATGAATTCGCACATCTCGAGTGGAGGCCGTTGGACCTCTTCGCTTTATATTGCGGAACATTGGTACTTGCGGTCGCCTGCACGTACGCGATCCGATTGATCCCGGCTCTAGGCCAACAATTCGAGGCGGTATCTCGCCTCAAAATCGTTGCGGAGTTCCTGCTGTTCACGACCGTTCTGGCGACCGGGCGTGGCGGCAAGTTCATGATTGCCGCGGTGCTGGTCGAGATCGTCATCGGTTTCAGTGGATTGCTGTCGGACTTTCGCGGCGTGTTCATCTACTTGGCGATGGCCGCGATCGCTGCGCGTGTGGCAGTAGGTGCGACGGTGATCCTTGGAGGCATCGCGTGGCTCTCGATCCTGCTGGTGCTGGGAATGTTCTGGACCGCGGTGAAGAGCGAATACCGAGACTTTGCGACCGGAGGCGAGGAAACGCAGGCATTCAGTGTTCCCCTCTCCGAACGCTTTGCCTATCTCGGAACGTTGGCGATCTCCCCGGACCGTATCGACTGGGGGAGCGCCGCCTACGAGATGCTCAATCGCTTCGCGTACGTGGACATCTTTGGCTCAGTGATCAGCGCCCAGCAGGTGACACGAGAACCGGAAACGATGAGACAATGGCAGGAGTCCTTTGATCACGTCTTCAAACCGCGTATTTTCTTTCCTGACAAGGCAGCACTCTCCGATACCGCAACTTATGCTCGTTTGACGGGCATCGACCCGGCGCTCGTGATGCGCGAATCGACGTCTATCAGCGTCGGCTATATGGCCGAGAATTTCGTCGATCTTGGCTTTCCCGGGATGCTGGCAGGCATTTTCGTCCTGGGTCTGATGATCGCGGGCGTCATTCGCTATCTGATGGGTGCGCGGCTGCCGTGGATGGTACGCCAGGGCTTAGTGCTGGCGTTCGTGTACAATGTGGCGGGCACTGGCGTTGAATCGTCGCTGCCCAAGTTGTTCGGCTCCACCATCATGTTCTTTGTCGTTTTCTTGCTGCTCGTGAGGTTCGTGCTACCGATCGGCCTCAACTGGCTGAACACCCGCGCCGCTACGGAGCCTCCGCAGCCGTCCTGACATTCCTGAATTGGTGGACGAGCACTTGCGCCTTCTTCACGTCACGCCAACGTACCTGCCGGCGCTTCGATATGGCGGTCCGATCCGCACGGTTCATGCCCTCTGTCGCGCCCTCGCGGCCGAGGGCCACGACGTCCATGTCTTCACCACGAATGTCGACGGCGCCGAGGACAGCGCCGTGCCGCTCGGTTGCCCGGTCGACCTCGAGGGCGTCAAGGTGACCTACTTTCCAAGCCGCCTGCTGCGGCGCCTGTACTGGTCGCCACCGATGGGCCGCGCCCTGTCGCAGGAGGTCGCAGGCTTCGATGCCGTCCATCTCCACGCCGTCTACCTTTGGCCGATCTGGGCCGGCGCCCGGGCGGCGCGGGCGGCGCGGGTACCCTATGTGATATCGCCGCGAGGCATGCTCGTGCCCGAGCTGATGCGCCGCAAGAGCCGTTGGGCGAAGGCGGCCTGGATTGCCCTGATCGAGCGCGCCAACCTCGAAAGCGCCGCCGCCATCCACGCCACGTCGGCGGTGGAAGCGGGACACATCGCGGGATTTGGCTGGAGATTGCCGCCCATCGTGACGATCCCCCACGGTATCGACGATCCACCCGCACCGTCAGAGGCGGCGCTATCGCCCGACGTGGCGGCTGCCGTCGAGGGCGGCCGGCCGGTGCTGGCCTTCGGGCGCATCAGTTGGGAGAAGGGGCTCGATCGGCTGCTCGCGGCGCTGCCGCTGGCCCCGACGGCGCGCCTCGTGATCGCCGGCGACGATGCCGATGGACACTCGGCATTTCTGGCGACCGAGGCGCAACGCTTCGGTGTCGCCGATCGCGTGACCATCCTCGCCCGTCATGTCGGAGGCGCCGACAAGGAGGCGCTGTTCGCGGCGGCGCGCGTGTTCGCGATGACGTCGCTGTCGGAGAATTTCGGCCTTGCCGCGTTCGAGGCGATGCGCCGCGGCGTGCCGGTCCTGACCACGGCCGATGTCGGCATGTCGGAAATCGTGCGCGATGCCGGTGCCGGCCTGGTCGTCGAGCCCGCTCCGGCGGCGATCGCCGAAGGACTCAATGCCCTGCTGATGGACGCGTCACGCAGCCGCGCCATGGGCGAGACCGGACGGGCTCTCGTTGTCGAACAATATGGCTGGCCCACGATCGCGCGACGCATGGAAGCGCTCTACCGCTCGCTTGGTGGTGCCGGTGGGCTGGGTCCATGAGCGACCTGCTGGAGCACAGTCCGTTCGATCTTCTGGCGGAGCGCCGGCTGGTCATCATCGCCGACTGGCTGCCGCCGGACTTCGGCGCGGTCGGCCAGTACATGCAGATGCGCGCGCGCGGTCTGGCCGAGCGTGGCCACGACGTCACGTTGATCGGCCTCGCCTCGGGCGCGGGATCGACGCGGCGGGAGGCGAGGGGCAAGGGCAGCCTGACCGAGGTCCGGCTGTCGACCCGTCCAGTGCCACGCGGGTCCTTCCTGGCGCGCCTCGCGTGGACGGTCGCCACCAATCTGCGCCTGGTCGCTTCGGGCCTTCGCGCCTTGCGCGCGGCCGACGGCATCCTGTTCACGGGATCGCCGCCGCTGCTCATTCACCTGCTGGCGCCGCTCAAGCCGCTGTGGCGCGGACGTCTCGTCTATCGCATCACCGATTTCCATCCCGAGTGCCTGATCGCGGCGCGCGATCGTCCGTCTCGTGCCCTCGCTCTGCTGCTCGGCCTCACGAATTTCTGGCGTCGACGGATCGGCGGCTTCGAAGTTCTCGGGCTCGACCAGCTGAAGCGCCTGCGCGAGACCGGCGTCCAGGAAAAGCGCATCGCCCTCGTGCGCGACGTCTCGCCAGTGTCGTTCGACGGCGACGTCGTGGCGGAAGCGATGCCGGCAGCGCTCAAGGGTGCGTGCGTGCTGCTATATGCTGGAAATTTCGGCGTGGCGCATGACGTCGAAACCGTTGCCGAGGGTTACAGGCTCCACCATCGCGAAGGGACGGGCCGCGTTCGATTGTGGTTGAGTGCAACGGGCGCCGGCGCCGACGATCTGGTCGAACGTTTCGCAGAGCAAGGGCTTCCATTTCACAAATCGGAGCCGCTTCCTCTCGATCGCCTGGCCAGCCTGCTGCGCACGCCGGACGCGCATCTCGTGACATTGAAGGATGCGTTCGTCGGCTTCGTTATGCCGTCCAAGATTTATGCCTGCATCGATTCAGGCAAACCCGTGCTCTTTGTGGGTAGTGCGGATTCCGACGTCGACTTGCTGGCGCGCTCGGCGGGAACCGGCCAATATTGGCGCGTAGGGTGCGGAAATGCCGCAGCTTTTTCCGCCACTCTCGAGGAACTTGCTGATCGGGCAGGAAAAAGAGTTCCATGACCCTCTGAGGGCAGGGCTAATTTCCCATTAAGATTTTAGGCGAAGAGACTTCTTTATCTCATTGAAATTTCATGGTAATGATTAACCGCACTATCGATGCTATTTTCTGTCTACGGCTACACTGCGATTTTTTGTCCATGTGACAACTGGATTAGGCCAAACGCCGACTCACCTTGGCGATGCCGAGGGCGTATATTTACCGTATTAACTGGGCTTGTTGGAGTTACCGCGAGATGTTCTCGGCCTCCCTCTCCACCGAAAGCAGTGCGCGTGCAAGGGCTTGGCTTCGCGAGCACGATTCAGTAATGTGCCGCGCATCTTGGGTGGGACCGAACCGTGCACTGCCGGTCGGGCCAAGTGGGTGTCAATTCGTCAAATTGGACTGCAATGGTGATTACCGTGGCGGTCGGGTTGGGTCTGATGTCTAAAATTGCATTTAGAGCGCAGTGTCTTGCGGTGATGTCGTCGCTCGCCTTCGTTGGAGCGGCGAGCGCGCAAACCCAAGAGGCTCAGTCAGCCCCGCCGCAGCAGGCTCAGCTGCAGCCGAGTCCACCCCAGGAAGCGCAGCAGCAGCCAGGCCAGCAGCAGGGCGGCGGTCCGCTCCAAGGCGGCGGTCCGCTCCAAGGCGGCGGTCCGCTCCAAGGCGGTGGCCCGCTGCAAGGCGGGGGCCCGCTCCAAGGCGCCGGTCCGCTTCAAGGCGCCGGTCCACTTCAGAGCGCTGGTCCGCTTCAAGGTGCTGGCCCATTGCAAGGTGCAGGCCCATTGCAGGGTGCGGGTCCGCTTCAAGGCGCCGGCCCACTCCAGGGCGCCGCGCCCGTGCAAGCCGTCGGCCCGCTGCCGGCGCCGGATGCGCTGCCGCCGCCACCTGCGCCTGCGCCCACGCCGCTTCTAGCAGGTGCACCACTCGTAGCAGGGGCGCCGCAGCCCTTGGCCGGCCCGGCTCCCGCCGCGGCTGTTGGAACAATGAACCAATTGCTGGCGTCGGTCATGGCGGGCCCCAACCC